>Ga0105227_100002_pt1 | contig 151433 bp, 141 predicted proteins | sample Virmet3734_803_FD_89585 | JGI IMG/M metagenome (GOLD analysis project Ga0105227, IMG submission 89585) | Marine viral communities from the Southern Atlantic ocean transect to study dissolved organic matter and carbon cycling - metaG 3734_803 | ecosystem: Environmental > Aquatic > Marine >...
AAAAAAACGCTATGCAATTGCATAGCGTTTTTTTTATATTCTTTCACGTATAACTAGCGTTTAAGGTCTTGTGCATAAAAGCACATCTGGTCGCTCAAAAACTAGTCTTTAGGGTAGCCCATAGGGTTTTGTGACTGCCAATTCCACGTATCGGCGCACATGTCTTCCAGCCCTTTTTCTGCATGCCAGCTAAGTTCTGTAGCCGCTTTCGTCGGGTCGGCATAACACGCCGCTACATCGCCGCTTCTGCGAGGCGCAATTTTGTATGGAATAGTTTTACCTGAGCCTTTCTCAAAGGCTTTAACCATTTCGATTACAGAATAGCCTTGGCCTGTACCTAGATTATATTTATCTAGCCCCATGTTTAAGCTAAGGCGGTCGAGTGCTTTTAAGTGACCATTGGCCAAGTCTACTACATGGATATAGTCGCGAACGCCGGTGCCATCCACGGTATCGTAATCATCACCGAATACGCTAAGTTGCTCTAGCTTACCTGTGGCTACCTGTGAAATGTAGGGCATCAAGTTGTTTGGAATGCCGTTAGGATCTTCGCCAATTTGTCCAGATTCATGGGCACCTACCGGGTTGAAGTAGCGAAGCAACACAATATTCCATTCATTGTCTGAAGCATATAAATCGCTAAGCATGTGCTCAACCATTAATTTAGACATACCGTAAGGGTTCGTTGGTTGCCCGGTTGCCATGTCTTCGCGCAATGGTAACGATGCAGGGTCGCCGTAAACTGTCGCAGAAGAGCTAAAAACAATGTTCTTAACGTTATGCTTTTGCATTTCTTTACATAGCGTAAGCGTACCGTACACGTTGTTTTCGTAGTAGGAAAGCGGCTTTTGTACCGATTCACCCACGGCTTTCAACCCGGCGAAGTGAATGACCGCTGAGATACTGTGTTCACTGAAAATATCATCAAGCACGGCGGTATCGCGGATGTCGCCTTGAACGAAAGTTACCGACTTGCCCGTTAATGCTTCTACCCGGCGAAGTGATTCTGCACTTGCATTGGCGAGGTTGTCTAAAACAACAACACCATAATCTTGTTCAAGTAATTGTAATACCGTGTGACTACCGATGTAGCCTGCACCACCAGTGACTAGGATGGTTTTCATGCATTCTCCTTGCTAGACGGTTGCGCGATGTACTTCGCGCTTATGGAATATTGAATAGGTTTTATAACCAACGGATAGAGTAAAAATACCACAAAAGCCCACAGTAACGAGGTCCAATTTGAGGCGGTTTGTAGGATCAGCGCAAATACGGGCACAATAACCAGCAATTTAAGTACGTTTAGCAGAGTTTTCTCGGGAACAGTAAGTCGCTTTGAGGCTTCATCAAGACGCTTAACCCGCTCAGTAAGTGAAAGGCCTTGTAGGGCCGGAATGTCTCTTGTAGAAAAATAAAACTTCATAGGTTTACTCAAAGCCCTTAATAAAAAACCGCCGGAACGTAACGTTGCGGCGGTTATTGTAGAAGAATTGGTTAGCACTTAAAACATGCTAACAATAAATTACGCTTTTTCTTCAATGCCTGCTTTTTCCCAGAAACGAGATTTAAAGCTCATCAAGCCAATCACTATAGCGATCGCGATGCTAAACAAGGCAATTTGAAGATACAGGTCCGGCATTTGCTCTACCTTCTCTGGGTCGAAGTTACCTGAAAGCAGGCCAGCAATGATGTTACCAATAGAGTAGGTCAGTACGAATACCCCCATCATTTGCCCTGCGAAACGCTTCGGCGACAGTTTACTTACTGCACTAAGTGCAACTGGGCTTAAGCAAAGCTCACCAACCGTGTGTAGAAAGTAAGTCGTAACTAGCCACATAGGCGCTACTTTAAGGCCTTGAGCTGCGTATTGCGACGCCATAAACATCACCAAGAAGCCCGATGCCATAATAACGATACCCACTGCACATTTGATGGTGTAAGACGGGTCTATCATTCGCTTGGCTAGGTTTATCCAAAGGGCAGCGAAAAAAGGCGACAAAATGATAATAAACAGCGAGTTTGAGAGCTGGAACCATACGGTTGGAATAGCGTCCATCCCAAACCATGAGGTTAATAATGACCCGCTTTCAAGAACGCGATCAGTATAGTTTTGCGCAAATAGGTTAAGTGAAGAGCCTGCTTGTTCAAAACCAGACCAGAAGCACGCCGATGCAACACACACTAAAAACAGTGCCCACATGCGTTTTTTCTCGTTATCACTGAGTTGGCCTTTGAAATAAATAAACCCAAAGTAAAGGAAGAAAATAACAGTAAAGACCACCGCGACTTGCTGAGCAAGTGCCACTGGTTCAATAACAATGGTGCCCATATGTGCCAGTACAATTACTGCAGCAGCAATGGCTAAAACGCCATATACGCCCATCCACGCGCGCTGTCTAGCTGCGCCTTGGTATGGGTTTGCCGGCGCAACAGAGTCTGGTGACAGTGAGCGGTTGCTAAAGTAATACTGAATAAGACCGATCGCCATACCAATAGCGGCTGCGCCAAAGGCATAGTGCCAGCCCCAGTTTTCCTGAAGGTAACCTGTAACAAGGTAGGCGATAAGTGAGCCAATGTTGATACCCATGTAGTACAGAGCATAGCCACTATCACGGCGTCCATCGTCGTCACCGTATTGTTGACCAACCATGGCAGAAATATTGGGTTTAAGTAACCCTGTACCTGAAGCTACAAGAATAAGGCCCACGAAGAACAGGTTTTGCAAGTCAATGGCAAGCACTACGTGGCCCGCAAAGATGATAATGCCGCCGTACCATACCGCCTTTTTCCCGCCAATTAAGCGGTCAGCTAGCCAACCGCCGGGTAACCCTAAAAAGTATACCGCACCGGTGTAGAGACCGTAAATTGCCCCTGCTGTTGCCACAGTAAAACCCAAACCTTGGGTTTGTAAGCTTGCTGTCATAAAAAGAACAAGTAGCGCGCGCATGCCGTAGTAGCTCATGCGCTCCCACATTTCGGTAAAGAATAGCGTTCTCAGGCCCCCTGGATGGCCAAAAAAGCTCGTATCGTTAGATGGTTTCATAATTATATTTTAATTCCATATTGCTTATGGTTGTTATTGTAGAGCGCTTATAGGATAGGCTCTTTGATAGTAGTCCGTAAGGCGGATAGCTTCTTATACTAGAGCTTGCTTCAAGACACAAGATTTGGGCGATAAACTTCATTAAAGCAGTGTCAATCGGCTACGTCTTAAACTACGTAGCCGATTGACCTTTTCGCTATTAAGGTACTAACGTGAGGTGCTAAAGTTCGCGGATAGTGGCAACCACAATTCGCACAATACCGTAAATAAGCAGTAGCGAAACACCGAACAATACAAGGTTATAAATAACCGTGGGATAAGCGTTGTCATCTGGCAGCGTAGGTGACTCCACCGTTACCAAGTGCTGAAGCTTTTGATACGCCTCTACTCGTGCATTCTCTAAGGTGATTAATGACGAGGAATAGGCTTGTATAGCAAGCTGTAATTGAACCTGAAGGTTGCTGTATTGCGCCATCAATTCGCTTACTGATAGGGCCTCACTTTCCCCCTCTGCAGTACTAATTCGCTCTTTTTGCTTTTCTACTTCTTTTTGAAGTGCGGCAATTTCGCGTTTGATGTTTATCACTTCAGGGGCCACGTTAGACATCATGGTTGACATCGTACTTAGCTCGGCCTTTTTCTGTGCAAGCGTAGCTTGAAGAGAAAATGCGATTTGCTGAAAAGCTGCGCCTTCTGCAGACGGATCAAGTACATTGTATTGAGATTGAAAACCTAAAATCTCGGTCTTAGCCTGTTGAAGCTTTTGCTCAACAATTTCGTGTTCACCTTTGGCAAAGGTCAATTTTGACTTAGCGAGATCGTTATTGATGTTGTTGATGAACTCTTCCGCTTTATCGACAATCGCTTGGTTTATGATTTTTGCATATTCAGCATCGAAAGCCCGAGTACGCAAGCTAATTACAGACGACGCGGAATCTACGCTCACTTCAATATGGTCGAGATAAAACTTGTAAAAATCTTCCTGTTTATGCGAAGACGAAAGGCCACTAAACATATCAGCTTTATCAGACATGTAGTGTTCTCTAAGTCCAATGGTTTCATCGAGGTACTTAATCATATCCGCAGACTGTATATAGGCTTCGACAAGTTGACTTTCAGTGCCACCTGAAGCGCCAGAAACACCGGCGGCCATTAGCAAGGACGACGGATCGAAACTGCTGCCTCCATCACTTGATTTAACGATAAGTTGGCTATGGCTTTCGTATTGAGGTGCCGCCCATAGAACAAGATACAATGCATAGAGTACCCAAGGAAGTACAAGGATAAGTGCTTTGTTCTTGCTAAGAAGGGCATTGAGCTGTGTAAGAGATTTTTCCACTGTGATTGAACCTATTTGAGTGATTTCTTATTGTCTGCATCCTGCGTGTAAACGTCGATGCCTTCTTCGAGATCGTGATAATAAGTGAGATTGCCATCATCAATGATGACGGCTGAAGTGCAGAACTCTCGTATCTGATCGAGTTCGTGGCTCACCATGATAACCCCTGCCTGTTCACTTTTTTCTTTAAGTGACAAGCGAGCCTTTTTTCTGAAAAGCGGATCACCAACTGATGTCGCTTCATCTATCAGGTAAATATCGAAATTGATATTCATGCAGCATGCGAAAACAAGTTTTGCGCGCATACCTGAGGAATAAGTGCGCACAGGTAGATCAAAGCGTTTGCCTAACTCTGCAAACTCCTGCACTTTTTCTTCATATTCGGGGAGTGAAGCCACATTATTAATTCGGCCAACAAAGCGGGTGTTTTCACGCCCTGTCATCTGCGGATGTACGCCAGTTTGAAGCGCAACCGGCCACGACATAGATTTGTTGGTTAAAACTCGGCCTCTATCGGGGTATTCGCTTTTCGCAAGCATGCGAAAAAGGGTGGATTTACCCGCCCCGTTCTTACCTAAAATGGCGACATTGTTTTCCGTAGGGAAATCAAAGTTTAGATTTTTAAAAATATATTGAGGCCCCATTTTACTGGGGTAGCTCTTGGTTAAATTCTCAATTCTAATCATCGAGATAACACCTTCTTCCAGGTGATGTGGTACATCGAAAGGCTTAGGAAAAGGAAAACGATTGTAATTTCAATAAGAAAGTTTAACGACACGCCCTTAGTACCATACGACTCAAAGCAGGCATAACGGGCCAGTTCGTTAAAGTGGACCAGCGGGTTCCATGTCAAATAAGGCCAGTACTCCTCTGGTAAATCTTGAAGGCTGAAGAATACACAGGATATGAACATCAAAGGTCTTGTAAGCATGGATTTAATTTTATCCACTTCAGGTACAAACGCTGCTGCAATGGCAAAAATAAGCCCGATAGATATGGAAAATACCCAAAGTAAAAGAAATAACGAAATTAAAAGTAGAGGGTCATTAACTTCAAAGGTCTCGCCCATAAGATATAACGCAAGGCTCAACAGTGCTACAACGACAACCTTGATTGAAAACTCTAAAAAGCCGGCAGTAAGTACCGCTGATATGGGCTGTACTTGCCTAAACGCATAAAGAGGTTTATTCCGACGGACCGACGTCGATACGGACTGTAGACAGGTAGTTAAGGACTGAAGCCCCACCATACCAATCATCATAAAGAGAAAAAGGGGGATGGAGTGGATGTCATCACCGCTTATTAACCCTCTAAGATACGACAGTGCGAAAATGAAGGCAAAAGGCTCTAAAAAAGCCCAGCCAAGCCCAAACTTATCGTTGAATTTACTTTGAAGCTCACGCAGGAAAAGCGCGAAAATCACGCCTCTCCATGCATATAGCTGGTCTTTAAAGGTTACCATGTTTAATCAGTAGCTACGTTAGCGGCAATCGCAATTTGATAAACGATTTGGGTAATGTCTTTAACCGCTTGCAAAATCTTCGTATCGATAGCAGGTAACACAATGATCTGATCGCCAGGCTCAAGTTTACTATCATTGCTTGATAAGAATGAATCGTTCACGCTAGTAAAGGTAACGTTACCGTTTTTACGAACGATAAGAATACGTTCATCTTCAGCCCGCTCGGTAAAGCCACCAGCCCATGCAACGTAGTCTTCTGTGGTTGCATCTGGGTTAAACACGACAGACTGCGGAAGCAGTACTTCTCCGCCAACGTGTATCAGGTCGGTGACTTCTGGAATAACGATCGTGTCATTAGGCTCAAGAAGAATGTTAGCAATCTCGCCATTTTCAGATACCACCACTCTGCCTTGAGGCTCAACTTGTCGTGCGCGGGTAATAAAGTCAGCCACAAGTTGTGCTTCTTGGGCGCGAATCGCCCCTTCACCAGTTGAACTAATTGGCGCCGTGTACATGCTTCGCTCTAGGCGTTGTAAGCCTTCTTCGATAATCTCTTTTTGTTTTACCGCTACGCTTTCTCTTAAAAGGTAGATATTTTGTGTATCAGAAAGGGTGGTATCAGCTTCGATGTGGTCGAGTACATCAATGAGTCTCGCGCCTTTATCCACCATTACTTGAGAGGCCCCCGCGAAAGCACCTGCTACATTAATGCGGTAAATTTGAGGTTCGTGATCGGCAATATACTCAACAGTGTCGCCGGCGCTCAGCTTAAGCGACGCAAACTCTTCCACGCTTACGTAGCGTGCAAATTGCTTATTGTAGCGAATTCCTGAAACCGAAGCATGAGAAGCAAACTCACCAGGGCGTGCAAAGTAATTAACTACACCACCGTTAAGCTCTTCGTTTAAAAACTCGAAAGTAAAACTATTTCGCGCGCCGGTTTCAACCACAATAGTGTTGCCAATAGGGTGCACTAAAATGGTATCGCCGTCCTTAAAAGAAATCTCAGGCAGCTTTCCGCTTCTAAAAAAGGCGTACAAATCTGCTGAGGCCACGACTTTGCCGTTTCGTACAATGTCAATTTGTCTAAAACTACCCCGTTGAAAGTCAATTCCGCCAGCGCGCTTTAAATAGTACAAAACGCTATCTGAAGCTAGGCCTGCGTATTGACCAGGTCTTAGCACTGGGCCTGATACGTAAAGCGATACCGGTGTTGACGTTAAAAGGTTTACGTAAACATTGACGTCGTTGGTGTAAACTTGGCGGATTTTGCCGGTTACAGTTTGGTTTACGCTGCCTGCGGGTGTATTTGCTATGCGTATAGGACCAATATTGGGAATAAAAATGTTACCTTGATTATCCACGGTAACAACATCTGAAAAGTTTACTGCACCCCAAAGCCAAATTGAGATTTTATCGCCAGGGGCAATCAAGTAATTGTCGTTTAATCCCGAGCTGCGCTCAGACTCGAAGCCACCGATAAATAAGTTAGCCGCAAAAGGCGGGTTTTCCATAGGCGCTTGCGCTGGAAAAACTGTATCGATAGTGGGTTCGCCTGGCAGGTTTACTCCGTTTCTAGGCTGCGTAGAAAACTGACCCATCGTATTGGCTGAAGTCGATGCACCGGGCAACGTACGCTGGGTTGAAATGCTTAAAGGAGAGACCGACGGAGTAGCTGCACCGCTTTGCGATTGCTGTGCTCGCTCTCTTAATTGCTGTAATTGCTCAACGCTTTGCGCAGACGCAGTGTTAATAAATGCACTGCAAACAGCCACTGCATAAGCGGCGAAAGTTAGCGCCTTAAAAGAGTTTTTGATGTTCATAAACTTCATTGAATTATTCACCTTGCGCTGTTGCAGAGGCGACCAAAGGTGAGATGACTCGCCATTGGCCATCACGTTGACAGGTCGTTACTTTGCGCTGCGCGCCTGAAGGTGTGGTTTCACCGTCTTGTAAAGAAAACCGGATACATTTATTCCCAGTTGCCGAAATATAATGCTTTATTGCTTTATAATCGTAGCCGTTAAAGCGTATTGAAAACGATTCTTTGGTATCGTGATAAATATTGGCTTTTGGAATATTTATTGCAAGCTCTTTATCTGGTGCAAGAGAATAAGCAAGTGAAGAATGCACCAGGGGTATGTCAGCTTTGGTAACTGTAGGTGAGTTTGTGCACCCAGCTGCGCTTATCGTCAGCGCGAATGGCAAAATTAATCGTGTGAATTGTTTGAACATTAGCTTTCATATCCATATAGCAATTTCGCGCTAGGATAACATAAGTTTTAAAAAAAGCATGTTTGCTATCGCGCTAGCAGTGTCGTTTGAGCCATCTGATTGACAGTGAGCAGCGCAGCAAGTTCAAAAATGAAAACAAATGTTATCAAAGAAAGGAATAAAGAGAGTTGTGAGTCGTTATAACTTCTAAGATTGTTAACATCACGGTGCGGTTTAACGGGTTATCTAAGTTATTTTGCCGGCTTCTCTATTACAAGATGGGTTTTAACATGTTATTTTTGCGATTAGGGTGGTTACTTAAACGAATGTTTTATATTATATCGGGGTTTTCTATCCGCATATTCATATTAAAAAGCCCTCATCGCGCTGGAAAAAATGGAAGTTGTAAAAAAATGGAAGCGACATTTAGTTTGTTTACCAAGTTTGTATGTGCACTGGCTATCAAAGAAGCGAGAAACGTTTCTCTAGCTGGTGACGAGAGGTTGTGTGTTTTATGCTAGCGTATTTGCAGTTCGTCCCGCTTTTTACTGCATTTTTTGTTGCCCTCATTCTGTTAGTGGTGATGACCCCATTGGCGCATCAGTTTGGTCTCGTTGACCAGCCTTCAGCGCGAAAACGCCATGCCGGAATCGTTCCATTAACCGGCGGTGTTGCGATTTTTATGGCAGTCCTTGTTGCCAGTGTTGCCACTGATGTATGGATGAAAAATAACCCGCTGTTTTTCACAGCTTCTGCTTTTATTGTGCTACTTGGCATGTTGGACGACCGTTTTGATTTAAGTGCCAAAGGGCGCTTAATGTGTCAGTTCGGTGTGGCTGCTATTATGGCGTGGAGTGCACAGAATTACATTACATCATTAGGCAATATCTTTGGTACAGGCGAGGTAATGCTTGACCTAGGCGGCTACTTTTTCACTATTATTTGCGTTGTGGGCGTTATCAATGCGTTCAATATGATTGATGGTATTGACGGCCTAGCCGGCGGAATGAGTTTAGTGATATTGCTCACTGTTGCTGGCTTTTTAACGTTTACGGGCCACGGCGCATCGGTTATGGAGCCACTGATTATAGTAGCGGCTATCGTTCCCTTTCTTGCTTTCAACTTAAGTTGGAAAGGCTTTAAAGGTAATAAAATATTCATGGGCGATGCGGGAAGTATGTTTGTAGGCTTGACCATCGTTTGGCTGCTTGTTGACCACACGCAAGGTGAGACGGCAGCGTTCAGGCCTATTACTGCGGTATGGCTAGTGGGTCTCCCTCTTATGGATATGGCTGCTATCATGTATCGTCGCGCGCGCAAGGGGCAGTCTATGCTAAAGCCCGATAGACAACACCTTCACAATATCTTTATGCGCGCTGGGCTAAGTAGCAGAAAGTCGTTGGTCGCCATCCTATGCTTAGGTGCGTGCTATTGCCTGATTGGTATCCTCGGCGAGGTTTATCAGGTGCCAGAGGCCGTAATGTTCTGGGGCTTTATGGGCTTACTCGTTATTTACAGCCTAGTCATTCAGCATATATGGAGTGTATTGCGCTTCGTTAAGCGCTTAACATCATAGTTTAAGTAAAACCATAGCAGGCTGCATAAAATCTCTGTAACATACCGACCAATAAAAGCGCACTTATGAGCGCTTTTATTTTCTTTGTTACTTATTTTTCTGGTAAAAACTCTTGATAAATCAATTCTCTATTCTTCACGATAAAAACAAAAAACAGCATGTTGAATCGATTGTTGCGATGGCGGTTTATCAAGCTGACAATGCAAAATGGCTTCGTGAAGCGATAGACAGTATTACAAAACAAACCTATACCAATTTCTTATTTGTTATCGTCATTGATGGCCCGGTACCACAAGCCATTTCAGGGGTGCTCAATGATGCAGTAAAGCGTGACGACAGAATAATTCTTGCGCAAAACAGCCATAACATTGGTTTAGCAAGTTGTATGAATGCTGTGATCGATTTTTCTATGCAGTTCAAACCTACTTTTTTTGTAAGAATGGACGCTGATGATATATCAGAAGAACACAGGCTATTACGCCAAATAACCTACCTCAAAAGGCATAGCAATATATCTGTGCTGGGGTCAGCTCTAACGGAAATAAATGAAAGTGGGTTCAAGGTAGGGGCACGAGTTATGCCAGCGTCTCACAAACAAATCGTGCGTATTCTTCCACGCAGGTGCTCACTTAACCATCCTACCGTAGTTATTCGCTATAACGTTTTCAACGATGGTCATCGCTATAACGGGGACCTACTCAACACGCAAGATTACTTTTTTTGGATCACGCTCGCGTCGAAGGGATATATATTTAGAAACCTTAAAGATAGGTTGTTAAAGTTCAGACGCGTAAACAACTTTTATAAGCGCCGCGGCCTAAGTAAGTCTTTAAACGAGTTTAAAGCTCGCGTGTACGCTATTACCAAGCTAAAGCAATTTTCCCCCTATAACTTTTTCTATGCTTGTGGCGTACTTTCATTGCGTCTAATGCCGGGTAAAATCGTTAAATTAGCCTACAAGCTTGATAGGCATTTGTTAGAGAGGTTTGGTAAGCATTGACTACTGGCGTTGTCGTAATATTATTTAACCCAGATGTTGAGCACGTAAATGCCCTCATTAATGCGTTTACGGCGCCTGAGTGGAATATAGTATTAGTTGATAACTCGTTTGAGCGAACGCAGTACTCAGCCTCTCGCAATGTTACTTACATTCATTGCTCAAGCAACGTAGGCATAGCGCAAGCGCAAAATATCGGCTTAAAGAGGCTTTTTGATAATGATGTCGAGCATGCGTTTTTGCTCGATCAAGATAGCTTGTTTTCTCCTGACATTGCCCACGAACTGCTGAGGCAATTTCTCCAACTTGAAAAAGAGCATTCCATTGCCGCTATTGGCCCTTCTATCTACTGCCAATTTTCTGAGTGTGTTGACAAGGGCGTACTGCAAAAAGGAAAGCAAGTTTCTAATACGCTGAAAGAAGTAAAGCAAATCATAGCCTCTGGTATGTTAATTTCTCGCTATGCCTTCAACAAAGTGGGTGGAAAAGAAAGTACGCTTTTTATCGACGGCGTTGACCACGAGTGGTGTTGGCGTGCAAGAGCGAAAGGAATGGTAATCTATCAATCGCTCAGTGCATGTATGCCTCATCGGCAGGGGGACGACAGAGTAAAAGTATGCGGCGTGACCTTTAAACAGGGCGCGCCCGTACGACTTTATTACCAATTTCGCAACGTACTTATTTTAGCTCGTCGGCGCTATGTACCGCTTTATTGGAAAGTTCGTCATGTTTGTGCAATACCACTTCGGTATATTGTAAACCGTTATTGCTTTACGCAGGGTAAAGAGCGCGGGCGTTTCATGCGTGAAGGTATTAAAGACGGTTTTCTGCATCGAACTGGCCCATTAGGCGTTAAAGGTAAGGGTAAACAGCGTTAGCTAAAAGCAACACTTTTGCAAAAAGTTGCAGACCTAACGTGAAAATTGTGCGCTATGCACTTTCACTAAATTGGTGCATTAGATATTATTTATCCCAATATTAGTGCTTTAAAACTAGGATTTAGACGGCTTTGCCCGTTTTTAATACATTAACGCTCTAAAAAGGTAATTGGAACATCGATTGCATTACTCGTACTAACAGATGCAAATATGTTTTTGCTTAAGAAATACTTCGATAATGGAGTGTCGGCTTGAGCGTGAATTTAGGATTTTAAAAAAGGATATTAACTATGAGTCAGGTTAAAAAAGCGGTAATCCCTGTAGCAGGTCTTGGGACGCGTATGCTTCCCGCAACGAAAGCTATTCCTAAGGAAATGCTGCCAGTTGTCGATAAGCCGCTAATTCAATATGTAGTTAGTGAATGTGTCGCTGCAGGACTAAAAGAAATCATTCTCGTTACTCACGCAAGTAAGAACAGCATTGAAAACCATTTCGATACGTCTTTTGAACTTGAAGCAACGCTAGAAAAGCGTGTTAAGCGTCAGCTTTTAGAAGAAGTTCAGTCAATTTGCCCGAAAGACGTAACCATTATGCATATTCGTCAAGGTGTGGCGAATGGCTTGGGTCATGCCGTGTTGTGCGCCCGTCCTCTTATTGGTGATGCGCCTTTTGCGGTGGTTCTTCCTGACGTAATTATTGACGATGTTGCCAGCGACCCTAAAAAAGATAACCTTGCAGACATGGTGGCGAAGTTTAACACAAGTCGCGTAAGTCAGGTTATGGTTGAGCAAGTACCGGATGAAGATATCTCTAAATTTGGTATCGCTGATTTAGATGGTGCCGCAATTGCGCCAGGCGATTCTGCTAAAATTCATAAAATGGTAGAAAAGCCACCTCGTGATGAAGCCCCGTCAGATCTAGCTGTAGTGGGCAGATACGTGCTTTCTGAAAAGATTTGGGATCTGCTAGAATTTACTCCTCCTGGTGCTGGTGGTGAAGTTCAGCTTACTGATGCCATTGATGCGCTAATGAAGCTTGAGCAAGTGGATGCTTACTACATGAAAGGCAAGAGCCACGACTGCGGTAGTAAACTAGGCTATATGAAGGCAAACGTAGAGTACGCACTTCGTCACCCATCTTTAGGCGATGAGTTTAAAGAATACTTAGCTACAGTACTTTAATAATATAGTAAGCTAGTTATCAGCTTAAGAAAAATGCGCCCGAGAGGCGCATTTTTTATGGGTGGGGGTACTAGCCCTGCTACTTTACCAGAACATAGCTTTCAATTTTGCTTAGCATTTTCTCACCAATGCCCCTTACTTGTGTAAGCTGTGCGACTTCTAAAAAAGGGCCAACTTCTTCACGATATTTGATAATGGCCTTTGCTTTAGACTGTCCCACTCCGGGCAATGTAACAAGTTGCTCGACAGTAGCCGTATTTAAATCGATACGCTGCTGTTGAGGCAAATTTGCGCTAATCGCATTGCTCGCATCGCTAGACTCTTGCGCGTTAACGACGGGTGTTTGGATGGCTAACGCCGATAGTACGAGTAAACCTGAAACTAACTTTCTCATCATCTTTCCTTGTATGTTGCGCTAAAACGTTTATGCCCGTTGTTGTCGGTATGTTTTAGCATCTTTCTGTTTGCGTTATGTACATAAAGGGCGCTGAATGTCATGACCGACGGCCCGCATAAATTAGCTGTGTATATTTACCGTTCTGATGACTTTGACAGAACCGGTAGTTAGGCAGCTCAGCACGCTTTAATGGGTACAATGGAAATGATAAGTGGGAATGAGAAAAGCGGTAGTCCAGTTTTAGTACAGTTTTCTAAGTGACGTTAGCCTTTTTGGGCATTTAAATGGTCATGGGTATTAAGCCATAAGTTCTAGACAAAAAAACGGGCTAGTAAGCCCGTTTTCGTCGTTATAGCGCTTAAACCGCGTAAACGCTTTGCACCTTATAGGCGGTCTAGAAGTGCCTGTGTGAATTCAGTGGTACCAGCTTCGCCACCCAAGTCGCGTGTCGTACGGTCGCCTGATTCAATAACGTCTTTAAGAGCTGCACGGATCTTCTCTGCTTTGTCACCCATGTTCAGGTATTCAAGCATTTGCGCTGCAGCTAGAACTACTGACGTTGGGTTAGCTAGGTTTTTGCCTGCAATATCGGGGGCTGAGCCATGCACTGCTTCAAAAATAGCGCAGTCTTCACCAATGTTTGCTCCAGGGGCCATACCAAGACCACCGACAAGACCAGCACATAGATCAGATAGGATGTCACCGAAAAGGTTAGTCGTTACGATAACGTCGAACTGGTGCGGGTTCATAACAAGCTGCATACAGCAGTTATCAACAATCATTTCAGCCGATTCGATATCTGGGTAACGCTCGCCAACTTCGCGGGCAACTTTAAGGAACAGGCCTGAGGTTGACTTAAGAATGTTAGCTTTATGAACCGCAGTCACTTTCTTACGGCCTTCACGACGGGCTAGTTCGTAAGCAAAAGTCACAATTTTTTCAGCGCCGTCGCGCGTGATTTTACTCATCGCTTCAGCTTCGTTACCGTCTTCTGATACCACTTGACCTAAGCCAGAGTACATACCTTGCGTGTTTTCACGAACGGTAATGATATCAATGTCTTCGTAGCGTGCTTTTGTGCCTTTAAAAGACATTACAGGGCGAAGGTTTGCGTACAGTTTGAACTGTTTGCGAAGACTAACATTGATTGAGGTAAAACCTTCACCAACAGGCGTAGTTAACGGGCCTTTAAGCGCAACTTTGTTTTTTGCGATTAGGTCTAGTGTCTCTTGAGGTAGAAGCTCGCCATGTTCTTCCAGTGCGACTAAACCAGCGTCGGCATAGTCATAGGCAAAGTCACAGCCAACCTTATCTAGAATTTTTGTGGTTGCATCGATAATGTCCGGGCCAATGCCGTCACCGCGGATGACTGTAATACGTTGCTGAGTCATGTGGAGGGATCCTCTGGTAATTCTGTTATCAAAATCGTTAGGTTTATTCAATTTTATATGACGCGTAAAGTGCCAAATTCTGCTTGCTTACTTATTATAATGGAAATTGTAGGGAAAAGAGTTAAGCACTGCAAAAGTTGCCGTATTTTATACGATAGCCGGCGCAAGTTATAGCCATTCGTAAAGATAAATTAAGGCGTTACCGTGAAAAACTAGGGTGGGGTGATGTTGTCAAAGCATATTGCGCGCTATAAAGCACGCGGGCAAAAGAGTAATTGACCATTTGCGTCTAACGCTTGCAGCACGTCATCTTGATCTATGTGTAAGATATTTAAAATGGATTTAACGCTAATATTGTGCAGCAAAGAATAGGCGTCTTGCGTAAACAAGCACGCTTTTGCTAACGCAAAACTTAATGAAACGATGGCCTGCTCTTTTTGTAGCGATTTCGGTACCTCACTACTTGCTTTACTGCATTGATGAATAACGGCGCGCCACGTTGAACTTTGATGCCAGCTTCCGGCAAGTTCAGATGCAATGGCAAGCCAAGGCGTGTCAGACTTTACTTTAAAGGCTTTATTGATAGATACAGCGCTAGCGCCACTAACGGGAAGTGTCTTAGATACTTTGAAGCCGGGTAAGGTAAACAGAGGCGCACAAACAAATGTCATGGTTAACGCTGCCGACTGGGGCGAAAATTTAGTATTCGTTGTTTGGGCAAAGTGGCTAGCAAATGCGCACGCAAGCAGGGTAAATTGCTTGCACATAGCCAGCAGCGGATATTGATTCTGCGTTAACCGCTCCATTAAAGCGAACTGTATAAGCATATCGCCAACGCGTTCGATACCGTAGGTTAATACTGCTTGTTTTATACTCTTGACCGGCAGCTGCAGTCGATTATCCTGACTGGCCGTTTGCATTAAAAACTGATTGAACGTGGGGACTTGCTCAATTTTTTCGCAGAGTTCAGGGATATCTACTTCAGATTTTTGAAGTGCATCAACTATCGATAACAGCGCGTTGGGCGGATGCTGGATTGCATAGTTAGAGGGTAAAAAAGGCGTGCCCCCTTGGTTTACCCTAGCTTGTGCTGTGTCGGTATATAACGCAATAAAGTGCTCAAAGGGCATAGACATTGCGTCGGGGGAATGTATGGATGATAGCGGTAACCATTTACCATCTTCATTCTCGCTGCTTGGCATAAATACAAAACCATGGTTTTGCTGTATATCTATCAATGCGCCAGGAGCACCATTGGCGTATATTTTTGCTCCGGGTAACGTACGCTCAAACAAAGCAATCAAAGCAGCAAGATAATGCCTGTCATTTGCGGGCAAGCGCACCGCAACCTGCGAGAATAGCGTTTGGTAACCCACTTTTTTTGGTCTATTTGCGAATATCCCAGCGAGAAGACAAAGCCGCTGTGCCATATTCAGCCTGCTATCTGCTACATAGTTTATTTGCTTATTAGCCTGAAAGGCTTTCTGTAAACGTAGGGTATCTAACCAAACAGAGAGGTTGTGATTGCGCAAAAAACGAATTACGGCAGCGGTTTGCTCTCGTGTCGTCTCTTTATCAGATAACCATAGGGTAGCAAGCAATGAAGCGAGAATATGCTGTAAATAATGATCGTTAAAGCGACACAGTTTGCCAAACAACGCTAATAACAAAAGTTGATGTGTGTCTTTGGGAAGGTCATTATCAATGTGTAAACTGGCACTAGCAATAGCAGGGTTGGCGTTAACCAGCGTCAGTACTCGCTTGGCATTTTTAAGCCAAAAATTGATGCGCTGCTCGACAGACAGTGTCTCATCGCCCTGGTGCACCAATCGCTTGAGCGTGGAAATGATGTTAGTCACTCCCAATCCTTTTAACTTTTTTGATAACTGGAGTAGGCCCCTTCACCCCATGCAATTAGCTTGTCATTTTCAAATAAGAGTGGGGTACATTCGTCCTGTGTAGTCAAACCGTCGGCTCGAACGTGCTGGGTTCTGAAAAACATGACTTGAATAGCCATTGACCCCTGTCGTTTGGCCTCGGTAATATCAGGCGAGCCAAGAAGCGCAAGCACCTCTTCTCGTGTACTGCCTAATTTTAATTTAGTAATTTGAACGCGGTTGTATTCTTCACGGTCTTTCCAGTCCATATTTTCTGGTTTATCGGGGTAAAAAGCGATAACCATAAAAACAAACACCGCGTATAACGCGACGCCAGCTAAAATTAGGCGAATGACCTTGGTATTCATGACCGTTACTTCTCGTTTCTCTGTACTCGAATGTTAGTGCTAATCACAGGCCCAAAACAAGGTGACGCGTTGCGCATGACATTCATTCGTTAAACAATACTCTGAGACAGTGTACCGCAAAATAGCTATTAAACATACGTAGTAAACGTAAGCAAATGCTTCCTCGAGTTTTTGCCTACCGGCTATTGTTTACTACATAACAGGGCTCGTATGCCGTTCCGGGAAGCTTCATTCTATGCTGTTTTACAAATGACTCTAGCAAAGTATCAACTTTCTGCATAAGTGCACTATTACCGGTGAGCTCAAAGGGGCCGTGTGCTTTAATTTGGGCGATGCCCTCTGCTTTCACATTTCCCGCCACTATGCCTGAAAACGCTTTACGTAAATTGGCGGCAAGATCGCTTTTGCTTTGGTCATGGTGAAGTTGCAAAGCGGCCATACTCTCATGTGTAGGAATAAACGGCTGTTGAAAGTCTTGCTCAACTTTTAATGACCAGTTAAAACTAAATGCATCACCCATCGCGCCTCTGAACTTCTTAACTTTTTCAAGTTGAAGCCTCATGGTTCGCGCCACTTCCTCAGGATCGTCGATAATAATTTGGTACTTCGATTGTGCTTCTGCACCTAATGTCGCGCCAACAAACGCATCAATGGCTTCGAAATATTCCTCGCTTCCCGCTGGCCCAGTTAAAATAAAAGGAAACGGCTGCTGAGCGTTGCGCTCGTTCATCAATATACCGAGCAAGTACAGCAGCTCTTCGGCTGTACCAACACCACCAGGAAAAACAACGATACCGTGACCTAAGCGAACAAAGGTTTCTAAACGCTTTTCTATATCCGGCATGATGATCAGTTCATTGACGATAGCATTGGGGGGTTCTGCGGCTATAATACTTGGTTCAGAAATACCAATGTAGCGACCTGATTTATGACGCTGTTTCGCATGGCCAATAGTTGCTCCTTTCATTGGCCCCTTCATCGCGCCAGGTCCGCATCCGGTGCAAATATTCATGTCGCGAAGGCCTAGTTGATAGCCCACTTCTTTGGTGTACTTATACTCAACTTGGTTTATCGAGTGGCCACCCCAGCATACAACGGTATTTACTCCATCATTGCCCTCTAAGGCTTTTGCATGGCGAAGCATGTCAAAAACCATATCGGTAATTTCACTCCCTTCCGCTGGTGCAGTTTGGTGAAGAAACGCATACTTGTTACCCATGTAAAGCAAATCGCGAAGTACGGCAAATAAGTGCTCGTGCACGCCGCGTACTAACGTGTCATCTACAAAAGCCACTTCAGGTGGGTTAACTAATTCAATCTTAACCCCTCGCTCTCGACGAACAAGCTTTATTTCAAAGTTTTCATAAGGCGCAAAAAGGGCTTCGAAATTATCTTCGTCAACGCCGCTGTTTAAAACCGCCAGACAGCAGTTTCTAAACATAGCAAAGAGCTCACTATTTGTAGCATCCTGAAGACGGGCGACTTCGACTTGAGATAGCTGGCTCATCCAGCCAACGGGGTTTAGCTGCACTTTCTTCATATATCTACATCCTACACGTCAGTGCTTAAATCTGTGACAACAAGGTTGCGACCACTTCGTTTAGCTTTGTAAAGATACTCATCGGCGCGCTCAAAGACAGACTCTGTAGTGTCATCCTGACCAAAGCATGTAGCGCCAAAAGAGGCGGTAATTTTTACTTTTTCTTGTTTGAACTTAAATGGCATTAAGGCTAGCTTGGTTCTAACTTCATTAAGCTTTTTATCTATGTCCGCCATTTCGGCATCAGGCAAAAGCATGACAAACTCTTCTCCGCCCCATCTGGCAACAAAATCATTTTCCGAGAGGCTTTGCTTTAAAAACTTACTGACGACTTGCAGTGTTTTATCCCCAGCGGCATGGCCAAACCTATCGTTTATAGATTTGAAGTGATCGATATCGACTACGGCAACCGCCAGCGAATGACCGTTAGATTTAAAACGGGTATAGGCTGTCTCAAGTCTCTCGTTATAGGCCTGTCTATTTGGAAGGCGGGTAAGTGGATCGGTTCGACTCTGCATCGCCTGTTCAGCAAGCTTCTTCTTGTAAACACTGGTTTGCTGCTGCAGGGTATCTATCCTCGATTGCATTGAGGATAGCAGGGCCATTATTGCCTCTTGCCCCTGCTGGTCGCTATCTTGCTGTTCGCTAAGTGCTGTGACGAGTTTTTCAACGCAAAACTGCGTTTGTTCTTTTAATGCCTCAAAAGACTCGCTTTCCGACATGGCCTCTTCGATATGGCTGATATGGCGTTTAAGTTGTTCATTACCCACCTGCCTTTGCTCAAATTGACTCTTACTATTTTCTATGGTGTTACTTACATCGTTACTTACTTCGCTAAGTGAGCGGTGAAGGCTTTGAATTACTTTGCCTGTCAAACTTGCTTCAGACATGGCGTCTTGCACAATCATTCGCAAAATTACGACACAACTTTTAAGTAACTGTTCTTTATCCATGCCCTCATCAAGACGCTGTTTGATATCGGTCAGCTGATGGTCGTCAGGTTTTTTCTGCGCGTAAGACGTGATTAAGTGGTTAAGTTCAACCAATATTGAACGATAGTGAGGATTTTCATCTTGCGGTGCGTGGGCTTTTGTATCGTCCTTACCGCTATGGCTATTTTCACCTGAGTCAATTGGCGATAGTCCAACCATTTCTTTGTTTAGCGCAATACGGTGTAGCGCTATGGCTTTGGCATAGAGTTTATAGATACTGAATATATCGCCAACAGGCTGATTCAGTTTGATCAGCTCTTGCGTGGTCAAGCCTTTTAATTCACTGTCTTCAAATACAATTTTTTGCAGTTGTTTCATGGCATCTTCAAGAGATGAAACCGTATCAACACTGTATTTGCGCAGGGTGATTTCCTGATGCTGGAGCGACTTGTTTAGCTTTTCAATACTAACAGTAGCAAGGCTAAAGTTAGGGGTGCCAGAAAGATGCCCTCGCAACACCTTTAGCTCGGTATCTATTTTGTCCGAGAAGCCCTCATAAAACGCAGAGAGCTTTACAATAAACTGACAAAGAAGCGTGTTATTTTGTTTTAGGGTTTGTAATTGTTTTGCTTCCATAATCTCGACTTTATTCTAACTCGCCGCTAACGCAGCGATTTAGCTGACTAAAATATGCTTACTTTCACCATTTATATTACTGACGCGCTTGACGGTGATTGGCATAAGGCGCTTCATAATTTGAACGAAAAGGGTTGATGTCTAATCCACCTCTTCGCGTATATCGCGCGCATACTGTTAGTTTGTCCGGCTTACAATGAAACATAATGTCGTTATAAATTCGCTCTACACACTGTTCGTGAAACTCATTGTGCTGTCTAAAACTAATCAGATACTTTAAAAGCCCTTCGTGTTCAATGGCTTTTCCTTCGTATTTAATTTGAATACTAGCCCAATCTGGCTGACTTGTGATTAAACAATTCGACTTAAGTAAGTGAGAGACCAGTGTTTCTTTTACTTTTTTATCGTCTTTGCTGGTAAAAAGGTATTGTGTAGTGGGCGAGTATGTCTCGATATCTACATCAAGTTCGTCTAATAGCGTGCCTTCAAATTCTTTAAATTGCAGTTCGGTAAATTGTTTTGGCAAAATAAGGTTGACGTTTACTGGCTCACCAGCACATGCAGATAAATCTTTCTGAAGTACTTTTTGAACGTCCTCTGCAGAGCGGAATTTAGTTTGATTGAAACTATTCAAATACAGCTTGAAGGATTTCGATTCAATTAAGTTTTCTGAAGTAATAGGGACGTGGCATTCTAGAATAGCCACGTTGGGCTTACCCTTTAGGTTTAGCCAAGAAAGTTCATAACCTGTCCAAGTATCGATACCGCTAAAAGGCAGTTCAGCACCCGTCAGGTTTAATGTATCACGACTTAAGCTACGTGGAACGCCTTGCAGCAAACTGGGGTTGTATTCAAATTCGTAGTCAACCTGTTTGCCGAGAGAGAGGTCGTCAGGCGCAGTGATAATAATTTTGTTAGGTGAGTTGTCAGTCGACATAAGAACCTTTTATATAGCGACTAGGATGCGAAAGACTATATGCGCTATTTCCGAAGCTCGTTCGATAAATAGCGTTCCATTCGTCCTAGTGTTGACTTAACGGTGTAGTTGTATAGTGTACCCCAAAAATACGTAGGTAACGTCATAATGGCTCTAACAATTTCAGCACAATTAGATAAATTTGTATCATCTTATGTCGAACACGCTAAAGGCGAGGGCCTTAAAATTGCGTTTGATAGCGAATGGCCATCACCCTGCTATGAAGAAACCGCACAGGATGGTGAGTTAGTTGAGTGGGCACCTAAACGACAAAGCCCGCCATTGTCGTTTAATAACGTGGAAGACGCCTTATCGTTGAAACTACATGCTGATTATTGCAGTTACTTTACAACCTACTACAGTGATAATTTAAAAGCCAAAGCGCCCCAAGGCGATTGTGAGTTGCTACAGGTATTTAACCGTGAAGACTTTGAACGACTTCAACAAAACTTGATTGGCCATTTGTTAATGAAGCAGCGATTAAATCAAGCGCCTACGCTTTTCTTTGGGCTTACCGATGAGGAAGATTTTATTCTAACCGTCATTAATGAAACGGGTGAAGTCGCCCTCGAGCAAGTAGGCCAAGCACCAGCACAGATCCTCGCCAACTCCCTGGCTGAGTTTATAGAGCAACTTTCACCATTAAACGCATAGCTTTTCTCGTGTAGGCGATAGGCTATTGCCCGGTTGTGATTTGCTTAAGCGCCCGTTTTAGCTCTGCAACTTCATTCTCCAGCGCTTCCACACGCGCAGACAGCGCGCTGTGATCCTTTCTCTCGGTTTGTGGCAAAGGTTGCGTTTCAGTGGAAGTCTCAAGGGTTGGTTTATGGGCGTTAAAGCGCTTTATGGCTTCTATCGCGTCAGTCACAGACACTTTAAACGGCGCCTTTGAACGCAAAATGCCTACTGAAGGCGTTTTACCCTCTTTGTACATTTGAACGCACAAAAGGTGTAGCTGCTGTAAATTTGAATTACTCATAAGTAAGTGGTGCTTAACGTTTTATCATCTTGTCAGTGTAGCTTGTTCGTATAGTCAATTTCACTAATAAGTTACTGTTTTCACTATTTAAACGATAGTTTTCTTTTTTCATAATCTTAAAATTCCATACTTTTCAATGTGTTAAGTTTTGGCCTCATTCTTGTTTGCTATGTCTTTAAATAAGCGTGAATGCCAGTGGGCATCTATTGCTGATTTCGAGGTAGTAAACGCGATTCAGTGTAAGTTCACAAAGCGAGCGTAATATCTTGAAGATAAAAGAGGTTGATGACCGTAGAAGTACGTCAAAGGACACCAGGCTCTTAACACTTAAAATAAAAAACATCACACATAAAAAAATAAGGAATTCCCATGAAAATTGTTCTTCTTTCTGTAGCTTTAGCATCGTCAGTGCTTTTGTCGGGTTGCGTTGTATCTGTTGGTGGCGGATCTGACAGTCACTATGGCGCTGACTGGGAAGATAGAGAATTCAACAACCGTAAACATATTGCTAACCTCGAAACAGGCACGAGCTATGAAAGTGTACTTAGAAAAATGGGCGTTGCAGATTTCAATGAGCTGTTTGAAAAGCAAGATGGAACTTATCGCGTACTGTATTACCGTACGCAAAAAACCATGGGAGATGGAATTACCACAAAAGATGAGTGTACGCCGCTTGTGTTTAGAAACGGTGAGCTAGTAGGGTGGGGAGACAGTGCTTATAGCTTAATGCACTAAGCGCTTAGTCTAATTTAACGTTACTGAATCAAGGTATCAGAATTAGCGTGCAATAATAAATGTTAATAAAAAGTTAACATTTGAGGGGTTTTCGCGTAGGCTAAAGTTTGTACAACTTGAGTGGCCGGTCGAGTTTTCTACTAAACAGGATCGCTTTTGTCACTTTTACTGTATTGGTTATGATCAACCTAAACAACTTTGCGTTCGAGGAGCCCCTATGAGTACCGAAGCAATAAACAGCGCGTTCGCGCCCCTCAATGATACGGTTAAGGCTATATACCTCTGTGTAGACGATCTCAAAGTTGCCGCCTCTATTCTTTATAATGCCTATGTCGATGATCCGCTATTTATTGATATTTTTCAGGCGGAAAAAGAGGGCTATGAAAGTCGCCTACGCTCGGCTATTCGTGAAGAGTTAAACGCCTTTTGGGTGGCAGAACAACCTATGATAGGGCTTTTTGATGAGGACAGGTTAATCGCTGTTGCTTGTTTAACTGCACCAGATGCTGCGTTTGGCGCAGGTCGATATTGGCACTGGCGACTGCGAATGTTATTAACAGCGGGTCTATTCGGCACTAAACAGATGCTTGAAAAAGAGGAAAAAGTGAGAGCACTGGTTCCAGCAGATAACTTTCACATGCTAAGTTTCATTGCCGTTCACCCTGACTACCAACACCACGGTCTCGGGCATATATTGTTAGGCGCCATAGATAGCGTGATTGAAGAAGACGAGAAAAGTGAGGGGGTCTCAGTGTTTGTTACTATTGAAAAGCACCGTTCATTTTTTAACGACGACAATTATAAGGTTGTAGGTCAGTTGAGCTTATCGCACGTTAAGGGCAACGTGATGTATAGAGCGAAGTGAACGCTATTTAACCAATATTAACGCGCTACCGATCAATTACCCGCCTTCTTCTTTTTCTTTACGCACAATTTACTACGGCGTTTGTACGATATGTCCTACAAATGCTGTGCGTGATCTTACCTAAATTATGCAAGATAAAATTAGACTAAAGTATAAAATCATTGATTACATTGATATTTTTTGAATTTAGTCAAAAGTCGTACAAAAAACTTCCTAAAATTATTGTAATTCAACATGGCGGTAATAATTGGAAGGGATACTATTAATGCGTCACAAGGAAACACGACGAGTCACGGATTGAGCAAGGAAATCTTTCAAGGAAAGGGTTAGGACAACTTAAGGACGAGATTCTCACATGGCAGTGAGATAAAGGAAAAGGAACGCAGTGAGGAAACTGCAACGATAGGGACATTGTAAGGAATACCAAAGGATAAAGGACATGTTGTGTGATAGGACTTCACGACAGGATGTAACAAGGGATTAAGGATTAAGACTAGCGGTAGCTAGAGGCAAGGAGCCAACGGCAAGGAAAAGCCGAATAAGGATTTTCAGTTTGCATGGACGAGCAAACCAGGGAAGAAGAGAGGGACACGCTAAAGGATTAGCAAAGCTGTAGCAGGATGTACAGCATACAAAGGACGAGGGAAGGGAGTGCCGGCGGAGTCTGGCGAGGACAGCCTCAGGATGAGGATCACTGTATGAAGGATGTACAGTAGTCAAGGAGCAAAGGAAAGGGACCTACGCACGGAAGGGTAGCTCGCACAGGATTGCGCGAGAGTAGATGGAAAGGGGCGTATACGGATTTTAATCGGGATGATTTTAGTCGCAAAGGATAGCGGAGAAGGATACTCAAAATTCCAGGAAAAAGGGGAGCCCATAGGTTCCCCTTTTTTTTGGTGTATTTTTTAGTGTATTTTTGCCACCGCTAAATGCGCTAGCGCATTGCGAGCACATATTAAAAAGGCGCTCTGTCACACGCGATGAGGTGGCACCTCAGTACGCAATACGCGCATACCTACCAATTCTACTTCACCGGAATATCTATCTTCGCCGTTGCTGGAAAATTCAAAATTAAACTTACTGTGCCAGTCAGGCTTTCCGTATCTGAATGTGAAACGCGTTTTTGCTCTCGCGACGCTTAACAGCTGCAAATTGTTAGAATTACAATACTGTTTAAGATAAACGTTGGTTCGCTCAGAGATCCCTCGTATACGCCAAAATTGATAGCCAGTGAAACCAATGATTAGCCAAATAACAAGCTCAAGTAACGTCATTTTACTTTCTCGCCTGTTCGAAGAGTTGCTTAAACGCGCTTTTTAACAGCGCTGGGTTAGCCTCTGAGTGCAGTAAAGTCAGCACTTGTCGGCGAAGCTTAGGAATCTGTACTAAATCAGAAAAGAAACCAGCAAACAAGGCGCCTTTGTGTCCTTCCTTCTCATCAACTTTTGCTGCTTGTTCAAAAAACTTCGTGAGTAGTAATGGCTCCATCTGCTCGAAGTGACGCGCTGCTATCACACTGAGAATATCGAGTCGTTGTGTTGTGTCTTTACTTAAAAGGTCGAGCAATTTGCTATTAATATCTGTGTTAAACACGCTTTGTGATGTGCTGCGCAAAGCCGAGAGATTAATACTGTCTTGCCTGTCTATCTCGGCCATGAACGTGCATAAAAGTTCGTCGGGCAAGGCTACACTTTCGCACATTTCCATCAGCGTATTTAAAAAGACGTCCGCGTAGAGTGAGTAATTATGTTCAATAGCCTTAATGAGCGCTGCTTTCTTAGGGTGTAGGTTCAGGCTATGAACAAAGTCAGCCACACTTTGCATAGTAATTTGCTGCCAGTCCACGAGCTGTGGCGCCTGAATATAAGCTTCAACTTTTTGTGCATCTTCATTTAGCGGCTGATTGAGCCTACATTTTACTAGCGCGTTAAACTGAGCAAGCTGAGATTGATTGGGCACAAAAGAGTAGGGATTATCAGGTAAAGACTGTGCTTTCTCAGTATCTTCTGCAATGGATTGCCCTAATGCATCTACAATAATTTCTAAAAAGTGGTTTCTTGCTGCTGCCACTACAAGCCCTTGCTCGTCAAGAGGAAGCTTTACAAACCAAATGTAGTGTTGTGATGATGCGTTTTTATTCCAAAAAACGATGCCAAACCACCCGTGTTTTTGGCGAGGGTAGGGCGCATAGGCACTAGCGTTTTCTATTTCAAGAAACGTTTGGTTATCGATTGGCACAAGGCGCCGCCCAAGGTCAAAAACCTGATACTCAGTGCCGGCATGTAATAAAAACTCACTGATTGAATTGATACTGTTAGCGCTCATAACTCGTTCCAAAATACTGCTTTTTTAGGGGCTGCTGATTTACTTAGGCTTTAGGTGCTACAAGCCCTCGTGTTTTTATATGCTAGGTGGAGAAACACTAAAAGGTACCGCCAACAGTCCTAACAACCAAAGTTAAATGGTATCACAGCCAAAGAATTTCAACGACACGTGCTAACGACTTATGTTGCTGCACAGGCCCTGATATACTGCGCGCATTTATGATTAAGTATTGAGATTGTTGGGAAAGAAAGTGAGCAAATCACAAAATATGCCTCATAGCATGCATCGGAGCGCGCGTAGCAGCGTGCTTAGCGAGGCACTGGATAATCTTGAGGTAATAATGCAGGAAGAGGGCATTTGGCCTGACGCCAAACCAACCCGACAGGTGTTAGATAGCGCGCTACAAAGTACTGTGCCTTTCGCCGTCGATAGCTTACCGTTTGAGAGTTGGCTGGCATTTATCTTTATTCCCAAAATGCGAATCATCATTGCCCAAAAGCAAACGTTGCCAGCCATGCAAATTACCCCAGCGGCCCAAGTCTACTTAAATGCTAATGGGTATCGCACTATCGCTCAATTACAGACAATTGATGATATTGCCAGTGAGAAAGGCGTATGAACCAAACAAGCAACACTATAGCCTGTGAACATCGTGAAGATGTGTTGAAGGAGCAAGCAGAACATCAGCCCTTGCACTTACCCGTGCTATATCAAGATGAGCATATTATCGCGATAGACAAGCCGCCGGGACTGCTAGTCCATAGAAGCCCTATCGATAAGCACGAAACCGTGTTTGCTGTTCAGACGTTAAGGGATCAAATTGGCCAGCATGTTTTTCCAGCACACCGTTTAGATAGGCCGACTTCCGGCGTTCTGGTATTTAGCTTTAGCGCTGACATTGCCGCTAAGCTAGGCAAACAGATGATGGACAAGCAGGTGGTAAAGCAATACCACGCTATTGTTCGAGGTTTTGTTCATCACACTGGTTATATTGATTACGCGCTTAAATATCGCTATGACAAAATAGCGGATAAACACAAAAGGCCCCAACAGCCGCCGCAGCCTGCTTCTACTATGTATGAGTCTTTAGCAAAGTTCGATGTTCCCGAACCTGTGGGTAGATACCAAAGTGCACGGTATTCGCTAGTGAGACTTTCACCCAGTACGGGACGCAAGCATCAGCTAAGAAGGCATATGGTACATATTCGTCACCCTATCATTGGCGATACGACTCACGGCGATGGCAAACAAAACAAATTCGCTAAAAGCCACTTTAATTTTACTCATTTGGCCTTAAGTTGTACTCAGATGGGATTTTCTCACCCTGTTACTCAAAAATGGATAACGATTAATGGTGAGATGCATAGCGAAATGCGACAATTTGCAGATAGGCTAGCATCGTTCAAGGTTTAACTTAGTGAGCAAGTGCAATTGCTTGTCACTGATTCTCGCCACCTAGATGCAGGGGCGAACACTATTTAAGAGGTAAAAATGGCAACTTTAAAAATTATTTCGGGTACAGTATACGGTAATGCCCAACATGTCGCTGAACAGGTTGAAGAGAATTTAGCCGAACAAGGTGTAGACTGTTCGTTAGAAAGCGACCCTTCTGTTGCTGATTTTACCGATGCCGACGCGCTACTCATTATTACCTCTACCACGGGGCAAGGTGACGTGCCGCCAAACCTTGAGTTTGTCTTCTCGGACTTAAAAGACGAATCACCTATGCTGACGGGCAAGCCATTTGCCGTTGCGGCACTTGGTGATAGTAGTTACGGGGAAAGCTTCTGTGGTGCAGGTAAACAGTTTCAAGAGTTGCTTAGTGAGCTACAGGGTAACGCCGTGGCGAACATGCTAGAAGTCGACGCCATTGAAACTCTAGAGCCTGAAAAAGACGTGGTTGACTGGGTGAACACGATAAAAGATAAGCTGTTAGCATAATTGTCAACTTTCGGTAAATGCACGCCTTTAAAGCATCAGTACTTGCTTATTTTAAGTGTTAAAGCCAAGCGTTTAAGTTCAAAGATAATGTCCTAACTTTTGCTTAAGCTATTTAACCCGTAAAAGATAAGCAAGCGAGGGTGGCGTTGTAAGTTAGTACAAACAAAAAAGAGGCGCATTAGCGCCTCTTTTTAGTATTTGCTTTTTAAAACGCTGCGGTGAGCGCTTTACTCAACGCCGCGAAGTAGAGCGTTAATACCTACTTTGGCGCGGGTTTTCGCATCAACTTTTTTCACGATGATTGCAGCGTATAGGCTGTATTTACCATCTGCGCTAGGTAGGTTGCCCGCAACGACTACAGAACCCGCTGGTACACGGCCGTAGTGAATTTCACCGGTTTCACGGTCATAGATACGTGTGCTTTGACCGATGTAAACGCCCATTGAGATGACTGAGCCTTCTTCAACGATAACACCTTCTACAATTTCAGAGCGCGCTCCGATGAAACAGTTGTCTTCAATGATGGTTGGGTTTGCTTGAAGTGGCTCTAATACGCCACCAATGCCTACGCCACCAGAAAGGTGAACGTTTTTACCAATCTGAGCACATGAGCCTACTGTTGCCCACGTATCCACCATAGTGCCTTCATCAACAAATGCACCAATGTTTACGTAAGACGGCATAACAACTGCGTTTTTCCCTACAAACGTACCGGTACGCACTGCAGCGGGTGGAACAATACGTGCACCGTCAGCAGCAAACTGCTCAGCGGTGTAGTTAGTATACTTAAGCGGAACCTTATCGTAGAACTTGCTTTCAGCACCTTCAATTACATCGTTGTTGTGAAGGCGGAAGAAAAGTAGCACCGCTTTTTTGAGCCACTGGTGTACTACCCATTCGCCAGCAATTTTTTCTGCAACACGGCCTTTACCGCTGTTTAGTAGGTCGATAGCCTGAGCTACCGCATCTCTTACTTCATCAGGTGCTGATGATGGGCTAATGCTGTCGCGATTTTCGAAGGCGTCTTCAATAATGGCTTTCAATTCATTCATGGTATTGTGATATCTTCAAGTTGGTCGAGTTTAAACAGGATCCGCTTTTTAAGGTTTACCTGTTGTTCTTGGGTTAATGCGATGCCAGCGTCATTGCTGACGATAAAAATATCTTCGGCTCGCTCGCCGATCGTGGCAATTTTGGCGAGTTTAAGTGTCATATTAGTATCAACGAATGCGTGACCAATTTTAGCCAAAATACCCGGTGCGTCTAGGGCTTCTAACTCAATAAGTGTCGCTTCATCGTTGATATTGAAAAAACGGACCTTGGTAGGTACGTCTAACTGTTTCATTTGACGAGGTAATTTCCTTTTGTTCTCATGTGAACGCCCTGGTTTTTCTAACTGCTCAGAAATGGCTTTTTCAATAGACGCTATTCGGGATTCAGAGCTCAAACGGCTACCGTCGTTTTCAAGGATTAACATGCTGTCAAACACATAGCCGTCGCGCGTCACGGTTACGTGAGCATCGTGAATGGAGCAGTTGCGACTATCTAATACCGAGGCTACTTGGGCAAACAAGGCTTTTCTATCTTTGCCATACACAAAAACTTCGGTGCCTCCTTTCGAACTGTTATCGTTAGCTTTAACTAACAATCCGTCATGATCAGGCGTAAGCCACTCGTCTTGTGCCTTGATAATTTCATCTGTATGCCAGGCAATTTGTGTAGGCTTAAATCGAACAAAGTAATCATCATCAAGGCGTGCCCACAACGCATCTATGGCTGTGGTGTCGATTGCCCGCTCTTGTAATATCTGCCGTGCTTGATGTTTATGTGTAGAGACCCGTTCATTTAGTGTGACCTGACATTGAAGCCCATTATCTAATGCTTTTTGCGTCATCAAATAAAGCTCGCGCAGTAGCGATGCTTTCCAATCATTCCACAAGTTGTCGTTCGTTGCTCGGATGTCAGCAAGCGTTAGGGTATAAAGCAAGTTTAGGTGATTGTGACTTCTTACCGCACTTGCAAACTCGCTAATGACGTCGGGATCGTAAATATCGCGGCGTTGAGCCACTACCGACATAAGTAGGTGATTCTCAACCAGCCAAGCAATCAGTTCCGCATCTTTACTTGGCACGTCGTGCAGCTGGCAAAATTTAGCAACATCTTGTGCGCCTAACGTGGAATGATCGCCGTTTCTACCTTTGGCAATGTCGTGAAAAATAGCCGCAATATAAAGCACTTCAGGCTTATCTAGATGTCTACAAATTCTGCCGCAGCGCGGGAAGTCCTTGTTTTCTTTTGAGAAGAAATAATTAACGTGCTTAACCAGTCGATGTGTATGTTCGTCTACGGTGTAGGCGTGGAACAAGTCGAACTGCATCATACCTACAATAGCATCCCACTCGGGAAGGTAGGCTTGCAAAATACCGTACTGATGCATTATGTCCCAAGCAAAGTTAAAAAACTCGGGTTGCTTCATTAAGCGCATGAACTTTTCACGACACAGCGGGCGCTCTACATAGTATTCGGCTTCAAAGGCGCGATGGGCGTTGCGCAACTGACGAATACAAATAGTGCTGAGGCCTTGTACTTCTGGTGTATTTGCAACAAGGTGTAAGAAATCTAAAATTGCTTCGGGTGATGAGAATACCGTCTCGTGACGGGGCGAAATCATATTATCAAGAAGCTCAAAGTCTTCATTAATAATGACGCATTGCTGAACGCTTTGGTTCAGCATGTCGTACTTGAAGCGCTGAAGCAGCATTTGATTAAGTTCAGAAACCCGTGCCACAGTGCGGAAAAAGTCTCGCATCATTTTTTCTACTGACGACTTTCCTTCTTCGCCATACCCCATCATTTTGGCTACGTCGGGTTGGTAATCGAATAATAGGCGGTTTTCGCTTCTGCCAGCCACTAAATGAAGCGCACAGCGCATTTTCCAAAGGTGCATGCGACAGGCAATAAGCTCGCTGTGCTCTTGCTCTGTGAAGTAGCCGTGACCCACCAAGTTCCAGCCGTCGTATTCTTTAAAGTGTTTCTTCGCTACCCAACCAATAGATTGGATATCGCGCAAGCAACCGGGGTTTTCTTTGATATTGGGCTCTAGGTTATAAGCGGTACCGTTAAACTTTGCGTGGCGTCTCTTCTGCTCGTCGTATTTCGCTGAGAAAAAAGACTTACTTGACCAAGAATTACGGCCATTGACTTCGTCCCACAATTTATCAAAGGTGATTTCGCTGCCGCAAAGTAGTCGGCTCTCCACGAGGTTAGTGGCTATACTAATATCGTCTTTCGCCAGCTTCACCGTTTCTTTGATGGTGCGCACAGATTGTCCAACGTCTAACTTTATATCCCACAAAAGCGTAATAAACTGGCCAATTTTTTCTTGTACGTCAGGCTTTAGTTTCTTTCTACTGACAATAAGTAAATCGATATCTGAGTGGGGCTGTAAGTGCCCGCGGCCGTATCCGCCTACGGCGCACAGCGAAAGCTCATCTACGGTATCTAAACCATAGAGTTGCCAAAGATGACAAAGCAATGCATCGACAAATTGCGCGCGACCGGTAACAAGTTGATTAACCGGTGTGGCATCAAAAGATTCTGTGATCCAAGCATAACTTGCTTCCACGCATGACTTGATAGCGGGAATTTCATCAACAGAGTTGATGGTGTCGATATTCTTTATCAGTGATTGCAGCGTCAAAATACACCTTCGAAATAGACTTCTTTTTAGACGCTACGAACAATAGCATGAATTGATAGTAGTTCGCAGTATCAAATTAATGCATAAGTTAGGTTGGATTGTGAATATTTATGGTTTTTTGTTATAGGTGTGTAGCATGACAAAGCGTAAGAGAAACGCGCCAGCTAAACTCGAATTTATGCCAAATAGGACAAAGGCGGCGAGAGTAAAATAAGAGGGTAGCCATTAGGGCTACCGCTCATATTCTTTATTGATAAAGGGGTGAACCATTAATCGTGAGATATGGTGCGCGCTAACGTCTCTTCGTCGCGAAGGGTTAGAATTTCAACGCCGTTCTCAGTTACCAATAGTGTATGCTCCCATTGGGCGCTTAAGCTTCTGTCTTTGGTAACGACGGTCCACTGATCAGGCAATACCTTAGAGTAGCGCTTACCGGCATTGACCATAGGCTCGATAGTGAAGCACATGCCTGGTTCCAGCACGTCGCCCGTACCAGGTTTACCGTAGTGAACAATTTGCGGCTCTTCGTGGAAACTTGCGCCGATCCCGTGCCCACAGTATTCACGCACAATTGAATAGTTATGCGCTTCAGCGTGAGTTTGACAAATATGGCCGATATCGCCCAAACGCATACCCGGCTTTACTTGTTCAATCGCTTTATACAAGCATTCTTGGGTTACGCGAATAAGGCGTTCAGCAAGAATTGAAGGCTTGCCAACCACAAACATCTTAGACGTGTCACCGTGATACCCATCTTTAATAACCGTCACATCAATATTAATAATGTCGCCGTCTTTCAGTTTCTTGTCAGAAGGAATACCGTGACATATACAGTGGTTAACGGATGTACAAATAGACTTAGGAAACGGAGGGTGACCGTAGTTAAGGGGGGCAGGGGTCGCCTGCTGCTCATTAACAATATAGTCATGACAAATGGTATTGAGCTCATCTGTTGTTACGCCCTTTTTAACGTAAGGCGTAATCATCGTTAGCACGTCGGCTGCCAATTTACCGGCCACGCGCATCTTTTTGATTTCTTCAGGGGTTTTGATTATTGCTGTCACAGCGCCTCTCAAATCGGTTTAAGCTAAGTTTTACAAAAAGGTTTTTACTGGAAAAAGTATAACATCGATCAGGCCGCTCTGAGTAACAATATGAAATATAGATGTTTTATTTGGTTGGTTCGGCAGATGTGAGGTTTTTTCATAAGCGTGGTGTACTTTGAAATATAACGGCGAAACTTGAGCGTGAGGCGTGATTGTGGTATAAAGCGCGCGCCCTGACGGAATCCTCATTTTGCATTGCGAATTGAGTACCGGTTTAGAGGGTAAATTTATTTTATTAAAACACACATATACCGACACTTCGTATCGGGGTGTTCAGCTCAATTTAGATTGGTCTGAATCGATACAAGGGGTATATGGAGGCCTAACCCCAAGAGGAAAATAAAATGGCTAATGTTTCTATGCGTGACATGCTGAAAGCAGGTGTGCATTTCGGTCACCAAACTCGTTACTGGAACCCAAAGATGAAGCCTTTCATCTTCGGCGCACGTAATAAAGTTCATATCATCAACCTTGAAAAAACGGTTCCACTTTTCAACAACGCACTTAACTACCTTTCAGGTGTGGCGTCTAAGAAAGGTAAAATCCTTTTCGTTGGTACTAAGCGCGCCGCTGGCGAAGCAGTTAAAGATGCTGCTCTTAAATGCGACCAGTACTACGTAAACAAGCGTTGGTTAGGTGGTATGCTGACTAACTGGAAAACAGTTCGTCAGTCAATCAAGCGTCTTAAAGATCTAGAGCAACAAGCTCAAGACGGTACGTTTGAGAAGCTAACTAAGAAAGAAGCACTTATGCTTCAGCGCGAAATGGACAAGCTTGAAAACAGCCTTGGCGGTATCAAAGACATGGGCGGTCTTCCAGACGCGATCTTTGTTATCGACGCAGATCACGAGCACATTGCTGTAACAGAAGCTCGTAACCTAGGTATTCCTGTTGTTGGTGTTGTTGATACAAACTCTAACCCAGACGGTGTTGATTACATCATCCCTGGTAACGACGATGCTATCCGCGCTATCCAACTTTACTTGGATGCTGCTGCAAACGCTATCAACTCAGGTCGCGAAAGCAACCTTGAAGTACAAGCTGAGCAAGACGACTTCGTAGAAGCGGCAGAGTAATTCTGATTGCTTACTGTCATATCTAGATAATATGGCGGTACTACAATACGAAACGTATTGAGAGGGGCGGCATCGCCCCTTTTACCTAACGAATTTTATATTTAATGCTGAGGAATTGAAAAATGGCAGTGACTGCAGCACTAGTTAAAGAACTGCGCGAACGTACTGGCGCAGGTATGCTGGATTGTAAAAAAGCCCTGGTTGAAACGGATGGTGACATTGAGTTAGCCATTGAAAACATGCGTAAATCAGGTCAAGCGAAAGCGGCTAAAAAAGCTGGTCGTATCGCAGCTGAAGGTGTAATCCTTACTAAAGTTGAAGGTGGTCGTGCGACCATGCTTGAACTAAACTGTGAAACTGACTTCGTAGCACGTGACGAAGGTTTCCTTAAGTTCGGTAACGAGCTTCTAGAAGTAGCAGCAGCGAACAACATCAACGACATCGACGCGCTTAACGATGCAGAACTTAACGGTTCTAAAGTAAGCGAAGTTCGTGACGCGCTTGTTGCTAAAATCGGTGAGAACATCTCTCCTCGTCGCGTTATCAACGTTGAAGGCGACACCCTTGGCGCATACGTACACGGCGGCCGTATCGGTGTTATCTCTATCCTAACTGGCGGTGACGAAGAGCTAGCAAAAGACGTGGCAATGCACGTTGCAGCTGCAAGCCCGCAGTTTGTTAAGCCTGAAAATGTTCCGGCTGAAGTTGTAGAGAAAGAGAAAGAAATCCAAATCGAAATCGCTATTCAGTCTGGCAAGCCAGCTGAGATTGCTGAGAAAATGGTTGCAGGCCGCATGAAGAAGTTCACTGGTGAAGTGAGCTTGACTGGTCAGCCTTTCGTTAAAGATCCTTCAATCTCTGTTGCTGAGCTTCTTAAGAACAACAGCGCAGACGTAATCAACTTCGTACGTTTCGAAGTAGGTGAAGGTATCGAGAAGAAGACTGAAGACTTCGCTGCTGAAGTAGCTGCTCAAATGGAAGCTGCTAAGAAATAATTGAGTGTTTATCTTTTGCATTACGCAATAGTTAGATAAACTACAAAGCACCTCTTTTGAGGTGCTTTTTTATAGCTGTACGTCTTGAGTGTTGCCATTGCAATGCGTAAGTGTGAAGCTAGGCGAGATAAGCGTGCGCCTGCCTGACAACGAAAGCGCTTTGTCCTATGTTTTTTAACTCAATAATGTATTGAAAGACATAGGACAAAACGGGTTTACGAGGACATTTCAAACTATGAGTATCACACCAAAATCAGCATACCGACGCATTCTGTTAAAGCTTAGTGGCGAAGCCCTAATGGGTGAAGAAGGCTTTGGCATAGACCCTAAAGTGCTAGATAGAATGGCACAAGAGATTAAAGAGCTGGTTGAACTTGGTGTTCAAGTTGGTTTGGTTATCGGTGGTGGTAACTTATTTCGTGGTGAAGGCCTAGCTAAAGCGGGCATGAATCGCGTAGTGGGTGATCACATGGGGATGTTAGCCACTGTTATGAACGGCCTAGCCATGCGCGATGCGCTTCACCGCGCGTTCGTTAATGCTCGTATGATGTCTGCTATTCCGCTGAACGGCGTATGTGATGCGTACAACTGGGCAGAAGCTATCAGCCTACTTAAATCGGGTCGTGTGGTAATATTCTCTGCAGGTACGGGGAACCCTTTCTTCACCACAGATTCAGCCGCATGTCTTCGCGGTATTGAAATTGAAGCTGACGCAGTCCTAAAAGCGACCAAAGTAGACGGCGTTTACAGTGATGACCCGGTAAAAAATCCTGAAGCAACGTTATATGATGAGTTGTCGTATCAGGAAGTACTGGAAAAAGAATTAAAAGTAATGGATTTGTCAGCGTTTACCCTTGCTCGCGACCACGGTTTACCAATTCGCGTATTCAACATGAATAAGCCTGGTTGCCTAAAACGTGTTGTGATGGGTGAAAAAGAAGGCACAATTATTCGCCACGCTGACAACGATTAATTAAGAACAATAGGATACAAAACGTGATTGATGAAATTGAATTAGATGCGCAAGAGCGCATGGAAAAAAGCCTAGTTGCACTTAAAGGCCAATTCAGCAAAATTCGCACAGGCCGTGCGCATCCAAGCCTTCTAGACGGCATCATGGTTCCTTATTACGGCGTAGATACACCACTTAAGCAAGTTGCTAACGTTGTTGCTGAAGACAGCCGTACATTAGCGCTAACTGTATTTGATAAGAGCGCTATCCAAGCGGTAGAAAAAGCGATTATGCAATCTGACTTGGGTCTTAACCCAATGAGCGCAGGTGGTTCAATTCGCATTCCTTTACCACCGCTTACCGAGGAGCGTCGTAAGGACCTTATTCGCGTTGTTCGCAACGAAGCGGAAGGTGGTCGTGTTGCTATTCGCAATATTCGCCGCGACGCGAATGGCGATGTAAAAGATCTGCTTAAAGAAAAAGAAATCAGCGAAGATGAAAGCCGCGCAGCAGAAGAAAATATTCAGTCTATTACTAACGAGTTCATTAAGAAAGTTGACAGCTTGCTAGCTGACAAAGAAAAAGAACTGATGGAAGTTTAAGTAAGTATTATGATTGGAAAGCGTTTAAGCGCAGCCAAATCGTCGAAGGCCGAGGCGCCAGTAGCAACGACTACTGGCCCGAAGCACGTTGCTATCATTATGGATGGCAACGGTCGATGGGCGCAAAAGAAAGGGAAAATTCGTACCTTTGGGCATAAAGCCGGGGTAGAGTCTGTACGTGCAGTAGTGCGCTTTGCACGCCAAAATGGCATCGAGTCACTTACATTGTTTGCGTTTTCAAGCGAAAACTGGAAGAGACCAGAAGAAGAAGTCAGTGTTCTGATGGACCTGTTCAATCTTGTTCTTAATAGTGAAGCAAAGCGCCTACATAAAAACGGCGTACGGTTACAGGTTATTGGAGACGTCGAGGCATTCGATGCCAAGCTTGTCGAAAAGATTCGAAAAGCTGAAGACATGACCAAAGATAACAAAGATCTTGTTTTGAATATCGCTGCAAATTACGGCGGTAGATGGGACATTGTAAATGCGGCTAAGCAACTTGCATCGCAAGTGAAAAGCGGCGAACTCGATGTACAAGACATCACAGAAGACGCATTAAATGCGCACATTTCAACCGCTAACCTTCCAGAGTTAGACCTTCTTATTCGAACTGGCGGCGAACACCGTATAAGTAACTTCTTGCTGTGGCAATGCGCCTATGCTGAACTGTATTTTACCGACGTTTTATGGCCCGACTTCAATGAAGACGTGTTTCAATTAGCCGTAAACGATTACAATGTACGCCAGCGTCGATTTGGTCTTACTGGCGAACAGGTTGTCACAGCCGATGGTTAACACCATGCAGGCAATTATCAGGCTAGCCCTGGTAACCAAAGCCAAGGGCACACTATGCTAAAACAACGAATAATAACTGCATTAATTCTGGCGCCGCTGGCGCTCTACGCCATTCTTTTCCTTCCCATTTTCTGGTTTGAAATCGCGATTGCTGGCGTGGTCGGTATCGGCGCTTATGAATGGGCAAATATGTCTGGCGTGTGTGAGCGGCCTAAGAAGCTGCTTTATATGGCGGGCGCTTTTGGTATATGTATAGTCTTGTCTTTCATCGTCGATGCAAGCGTAATTTGGTATCAAGGACAGCTTCACGGTTTGTATACAGGCATACTTTCTATTGCCGTATTGTGGTGGATAGCCTCGCTATTTATGGTGCTTGCTTACCCCAAATATTCTCGGTTTTGGAAAGACAGCCGAAGTGTCAGAACGGTATTTGGCGCACTTACGCTAGTCCCTACGTGGGTTGCAGTGGTGGCCCTTCGTACCAGTCTTCACGACGTTGACCCATTTTACGGTGCGTCACTGATATTTTATGTTTTAGGCATTGTGTGGGCCGCCGATATAGGTGCATTCTTTGTAGGCGTAAAATTTGGCCGTCACAAACTGCGTCCAAATGTATCACCTGGGAAAAGCTTAGAAGGCCTGCTTGGTGGTATTGCTGCCTCTTTCGCCATTATCGCGTTCGCGGCGCTTCATTATCAGGTTGAGCCCTCTCGCATTTGGCTACACCTAGCTATAGGTGGAATTACGGTTGCCGTTTCTGCGCTAGGCGATTTAAATGAAAGTATGCTTAAACGCTGTGCAGGTATAAAAGACAGTGGCAAGATTCTCCCCGGTCACGGTGGCGTGTTAGATAGAATCGATAGCCTGACAGCAGCATTCCCAGTATTTGCTTTCTGCTATGTAACCTGGATGGCGTAATGCAAACAGTAACAGTGTTAGGGGCCACAGGCTCCATTGGTTGTAATACACTTGATGTTATAAACCGCCACCCAGAAAAGTATCGCGTATTTGCCATTACGGGTAATTCGCAGCTTGAATTGCTTATGCAACAGGCGCAAAAATGCGCGCCTCGTTTTGTTGTGATTGCAGATGATACGCATTATAAAGCCGCGTGTGAACTTGCTTCTCACTACGGCGTAGACGCTGAAATACTCACAGGCTCCCATGCCCTTGAAGACGTATCAAGCGCGCCTGAAGTGGATGCGGTCATGGCCGCCATTGTCGGCGCAGCCGGATTGCTGCCCACGCTGGCCGCGGTCAAAGCAGGCAAGCGCGTTCTGCTTGCTAACAAAGAAGCGTTGGTGATGTCGGGGAAACTGTTTATTGATGCGGCAAACCAAAGCGGCGCAAAAATCCTTCCCATTGATAGTGAGCACAACGCAATTTTTCAGTGCTTACCCCACGATTACGAATATGGGAATTTCACCACCGCGGGTATCCGTAAAATATTACTAACAGGCTCAGGTGGACCATTTCGAGAGCGCCCATTAGATAGCTTTTCATCAATTACTATTGATGAGGCAAGTAAGCACCCTAACTGGTCAATGGGAAGAAAGATTACTATCGACTCAGCCACCATGATGAACAAGGGGTTAGAGTTTATTGAAGCTTGCTGGCTGTTTGGGGCTGGTGCTGATGATATCGATGTGGTTATTCACCCGCAAAGTATCATTCATTCCATGGTGCAATATATTGATGGCTCGGTTATCGCGCAAATGGGTAACCCGGATATGCGAACACCGATTGCTTATGGCTTAGCGCATCCAGCGCGCATCGAAGCGGGGGTTAAGCCCCTAGACTTTTCAGATATTGCTAACTTTAGCTTTCAAACGCCTTGTTTCAAGCGCTACCCTAATTTGAAATTGGCCATTGATGCCTGCAAAGAAGGGCAGTGTGCAACAACACGGATGAATGCGGCCAACGAAGTATCAGTTGCGGCCTTTTTAGACGGTAACATTCAGTTTTGTGATATTGCAAAAGTAAATGAAGCTACGCTAAACGCCATGCCTTACGTTTCTGTTAGTTCTATTCAGCAAATACTTGAGCAAGATACTTTAGCCCGAGTTAAAGCTGACGAGATTATTCGAGGTAAATTCCAGTGCTAGCCTTTTTTTGGAGCTTAGGTGCGTTCATCGTTGCCCTAGGTATTTTGGTTGCTGTTCATGAATGGGGGCACTTTTATGTTGCCCGCAAATGTGGTGTTCAGGTAGAACGCTTTTCAATCGGTTTTGGTAAACCTATTTGGCGCAAGGTAAGTAAGTCTGGCACTGAGTATGTCATCGCTATGATTCCGTTAGGCGGATATGTGAGAATGCTAGATGGGCGTATCGACGATGTACCGCCTGAATTAGAAGATAAAGCCTTTAACAATAAACCTGTGTTGCAGCGTATGGCTGTGATTGCAGCGGGGCCTGGCGTTAATTTTATTTTTGCTTTCTTTGCCTTGTGGCTGATGTATCTCGTAGGGCTAGACACCGTAAAGCCTGTTGTAAAAAGTATTGAAACAGACAGTATTGCAGCAATCGCTGGGGTACAGCCTGGTGATGAAATCATCAAAGTAGGTGATAGAAGCACACCAGATTGGGAAGCCGTTAACCTTGAGATTGTATCTAATATCGGGTCGGAAAATGCCAGTGTAACGGTGAAAAATTCATCAAACGTCGAAAAAGAACTGACATTTACGCTGAAGTCTTGGAACTTTGACCCAGATAGCGAGTCTCCTTTAAGCAGCTTAGGGTTAACCCCTTATCGACCCGATGCAACATTGACTGTTGGTTTTGTTGGTGAGGGTAGTGCGGCTCAGCAAGCAGGGTTAAAACCTGGTGACGAGCTTAAAGCATTAAATGGCACTAAGTTGACATCGTGGGAGCGTTTAGTTGACGTAATTGTAGAAAGCCCTGGTGAGAAAATCTCACTTGAAATACAAAGGGATGGACAACCGCTTACGTTAGATGCCACGATAGCGCGCCGCGATACACCACAGGGGCAAAGTGGGTATCTAGGTGTAAGCCCAACATTCGAGCCTTGGCCAGAAGGGTATGTGTTTACCCATCAATATGGCATTATAGAGGCTATTGGGAAGGCGTTAGATAAAACATGGCGTCTTATGACACTGAGTGTCGAAATGATAGGAAAGCTTATTACTGGCGACGTGTCGGTGAAAAATTTAAGCGGCCCTATCTCAATTGCTCAAGGTGCGGGAACAAGTGCTGGGTATGGACTTGCGTACTTCTTGAGTTTTCTTGCCTTAATAAGCGTAAATTTAGGCATTATAAATTTATTACCCTTGCCCATGCTTGACGGTGGTCACCTCATGTTTTTTATCGTGGAGTGGATCACGGGCAAACCTGTGCCAGAAGCAGTGCAGGAATGGGGTTACAGAATAGGTGGCGTGCTTCTGTTTATGATCATGGGTATCGCAATTTTTAACGATATCGCTCGCATAACCTGATGAAAATCAGGAAGTACAAAACAGCTAATACAAAACGCGGCCAGGAAAAGAAAAATAGATGAAGTTAAAACAGTTAGTAGCAGCCGGAGCCATTCTTTCCAGTGCTAGCTTTGCCAATGCTGCGGCGCAAGACAGTGAATTTGTCGTTAAAGACATTCGTGTAGAAGGTTTACAACGTGTTGCACTTGGTGCAGCCCTGACCTACTTGCCCGTACAAGTTGGCGACGAGCTTAATACATTTAGGGTAACGCAGCTAATTCGCTCGTTGTACTCTTCAACTCACTTTGAAAACGTTGAAATACTTCGCGACGGTAACACCCTTGTGGTGCGTGTAGCAGAGCGTCCAACCATCAGTAACATCATTTTCGAAGGGAATGATGATATTAAAGATGAGCAGCTTCAGGAAAGCTTGGACGGCAATGGCGTTCGCATTGGTGAACCACTTGATAAAACCGTGCTTACTTCGATTGAGAACGGGTTAAAAGACTTCTTCTACAGCATTGGTAAATACAACGCTGACGTTACGGCTATTATTACGCCTTTACCGCGTAATCGCGTAGATTTGAAGTTACTTTTTGAAGAAGGTGATGCGGCAGAAATTGAGCAAATAAACATTGTAGGTAACGACATTTTCTCAGACGAAGAGCTGATGGAAGCGTTTGAGCTACAATACGATACACCTTGGTGGGATTTCTTATCTGAAACTCGCTATCAGCAACAAACGTTGCAAGGTGATATGGAAACGCTGCGCAATCACTATCTTAATCGCGGTTACCTTCGCTTTAATGTCGACTCTACCCAAGTCTCGATGACGCCTGAAAAGTCAGGTATCTATATCGCAATGAACGTAACCGAAGGTGAACAGTACACTATCTCTGAAGTAGAGCTAGTGGGGGATGTTCTGGGGCATGAAGAATATATTGAACGGGTACTTCCGCTGACTACGGGCGAACTCTACAACCAGGCAGAAGTTACCTACACCGAAGAGTTTATTAGCAAGTATCTTGGTCGTTTTGGTTATGCTTATCCTACGGTAACCACAGTCCCTGAAATCAACGATGAAGATAAAACGGTTAAACTCACCCTGTCAGTTGACCCTGGTAAGCGTATTTACGTTAACCGTATTAAGTTTAACGGTAACGTAGTAACCGCTGATAGCGTGTTACGTCAAAACGTAAGCCAAATGGAAGGCACCTGGTTGTCTAACAACTTGCTTGAGTCATCTAAAAATCAACTGTCTCGTCTTACCTATATGGAAGAAGTCGAGTTTGAAACCGTGCGTATTCCTGGCTCTGAAGATAAGGTTGATGTTAATTACAACGTTAAAGAGCAGCCATCAGGCTCGTTCAATGCCGGTATCGGCTACGGTGACAGAACTAAGCTAAGCCTACAGGCGGGTATTCAACAGGATAACTTCTTGGGTACGGGTAAGCGCGTGGGCCTGAATTTGAGCACGGTTTCCTATCAGCGAAGTGCGCAAATTACCTATAACGACCCTTACTTTACCATTGATGGAATCAGTTTGGGTGGAAGCTTAGGTTACAGCGAGTTCGACGGTTCTGACTTTAACGTAATTCAATACAACTCGAAGCGTTGGTCAATTGGTGCGAACATAGGTTATCCAATTAACGAATTTAATCGTATTAACTTTGGTTTGACCTACAGTAACGTAGAGCTATTTAACCGTGGCTACTACGAACAAACTGAGCAGTTCTACAACCAGTTCACCAATGGTGAAGACCCCGATGCAGCGATTAAATACGACAGTTACCTAGCGAGTGTAAGCTGGAGCAGAAGTACGCTTAACCGTGGTCTTTTCCCAACAGCGGGCTCGTCGCAGCGTGCCTCGTTTAGTATTACTACGCCTAACTCTGACGTTAACTACTTTAAAACAGTATTTGACGGTAAGTGGTACTTCCCACTGTCTCGTAATCAACGTTGGTCATTCCTTGCGCGCATGCGTTTAGGTTATGGTAACGGATATGGTGATATTAACGGGAATGAACAAATTCTTCCGTTTACTGAAAACTTCACTGCAGGTGGTTCAGACTCACTTCGTGGGTTTGAGAACAACACAGTAGGCCCACGTGGTGTATTTGTCGGAAACTCAGGCAGTATCGTTGGTCCAGATGGAGAAGCGTTCCCAGGTGACCCCGCAGATGCGCAGTTGTCTTGGTCTACACGAAGCCTAGGTGGTAATGCTATGGCACTTGGCGGTATCGAGCTTATTGTTCCCACGCCATTTGTAGAAGAAGATATGGATAACTCCGTTCGCACAAGTTTGTTTGTGGATGTGGGTAACGTGTGGGATACTGAGTTCGACTACGACTATTACCGGCAGTTTGACGTAGCGGCAAGCCAGAGAGGCGAGCTGTTGGACTATTCTGACTGGAGTCTGTATCGTAGTTCGGCGGGTATATCGGTCCAATGGATATCTCCAATGGGGCCTATGGTATTCAGCTTCTCGAAAGCGATACAGCAACGTGACGGTGACGACGCACGATTCTTCACCTTCAATATTGGTCAAACTTTCTAAGACATTAAAGCGAGCGCAATATTAGTTGCGCTCTACAATAAGATTCAAAAAAGGAGTTCCCTTTGAAACAGTTGGTTAAACATATCGTTGCAGGAGCAATGTTGGGTAGCGCTTTAGTTAGTACGTCTGTAATGGCGGAGCAGAAAGTGGCTGTAGTAGACGTTCAAGGTATTTTTCAAGCAATGCCTCAAGCGGCTGAAATTCAAAACGCTATCCAAGCTGAATTTAAAGATCAGCTTGAAGAAGTCAATCAACTTCAGCGCGATGGTCAGTTCTATGCCGAGCGTCTTCAGCGCGATGCAGCGACAATGAGCGACACAGAGAAGAAAGAACTAGAACAAAAAATCTTGTCAGTACGTGAAGAGTTGTCTAAAAAAGGTCAACCTCTTCAACAGAACATCCAACGTCGCAGCAACGAAGAGCGTAATAAGCTACTTGGTCTTATAAAGCAAGCCATCGACTCTGTTGCCGCTAAGCAAGGTTACGACCTAGTACTTAATGCAGGTGCAGTTGCATTTGCAAAAGAAGAACACGACTTATCTGAGCAAGTTCTTCAGCAGGTTAGCAAAACAAACTAATCAACCGTTCTAAACCGTTGGGAAATTGATCAGGCCAACCCCCAAAAGGTGTTGGTCTGATTTGTTTTTTGCGCTTAACAGCGTATGGTTGCCGCCGTTTTAGTTTTTACGGCGAGTTTGACCAGTATGCCAGTCCAAAAATTATGTTGGCATAAAATAGTCGTAGGTCATGCTTGTACACAGGAGAAAGTTTTTGGCCAATTCACTCAATACCATCGAAATTCAAGAAATTTTGGAATTACTTCCACATAGGTATCCATTCCTACTTGTTGATCGTGTAACAGACTATGTTCTGGGTGAGTCTGTAAAGGCTTATAAAAATATTACCATTAATGAGCCTTGTTTTACGGGGCATTTCCCCGGACAACCCATATTTCCCGGCGTACTAATCTTAGAAGCCATGGCACAAGCTGCAGGTGTTTTAGGATTTAAGACCATGGGGAATAATGATAAGTTATACTTATATGCGGGAATAGATAACGCGCGCTTCAAGCGTCCGGTTGTTCCTGGAGACAAGCTTGAGTTTGATGTTGCTCTAGTTAAAGAGCGCAGAGGGATCTGGAAGTTTAAAGGTACTGCAAGTGTCGATGGCGACGTCGCGTGCTGTGCAGAGTTTATGTGTGCGATGAGAGAGATAGCGTAACGTGATCCATCCTACTGCGGTAATTTCAGAAAGTGCAACGATTGGTGACAATGTCACTATTGGTCCATTTTGCGTGGTTGACGACAATGTCACTATTGGCGATGGCTGTATTCTGAAGTCACATGTGGTGGTACGCGGCCCAACGCGTATCGGTAAAAACAATAAGTTTTATCAGTTTTCTTCAATTGGTGAAGACTGCCAAGATAAGAAATATGCGGGCGAGCCTACCGAGCTTGTTATCGGCGATGACAATGAGTTCCGTGAAGGGGTTACCGTTCACCGCGGCACGGTTCAGGACAATAGCATAACCATCATTGGCTCTCGCGGGCTATTTATGGCGAACGCGCATATTGCCCATGACTGCGTTCTTGGCGACGACATTATAATTGCCAACAACGTAGCGGTTGCAGGTCACGTCCATATTGACGATTTCGTTATTGTTGGTGGCGCTACAGGCATTCACCAGTTCTGTAAAATTGGCGCTCATGCATTTTTAGGCGCCGGTGGCATTATTCTTCGCGACGTTCCGCCTTTTGTTATGGTTAGTGGTCAAAAGAACATTCCTCAGGGTATCAACTCTGAGGGCCTCAAACGCCGGGGCTTCACAAAAGAAGAAGTACTCGAAATTAAGCGTGCCTACAAAGCGATTTATCGCGAAGGAAATACCATTGACGAAGCGGTGGAAAAACTTGCCGAGCCTGCTGACAAGTTCGATGGCGTAGCGCTAATGGTACAATTCTTAAAAGACGCTGAGCGAGGCATTATCCGCTAATTATGTCTAAACCAATTCGTATCGGCATGGTTGCCGGAGAGCCCTCTGGTGACATCCTTGCCGCCGGAATGGTTGCAGAGCTAAAACGCCAATACCCAGATGCTATAATCGAAGGTATTGGCGGTCCAAATATGATAGACGCAGGTTTCCATAGTCTTTTCGACATGGAAACCTTGTCAGTTATGGGGCTTGTTGAAGTTCTTGCGCATTTACCCGCCATTTTAAAAGTTAAAAAGCAGCTTCTTGCCCACTTCGAGCAAAACCCGCCTGATATTTTCGTAGGGGTAGATGCGCCAGATTTTAACTTAAGAGTAGAAAAAGCCCTTAAAGCACGGGGTATTAAGACCATGCACTACGTGAGTCCAACCGTGTGGGCATGGCGCGAGAAGCGAATACACAAAATTGCTAAAGCTGCCAATCGGGTATTAGGGTTATTTCCGTTCGAGCAGCAGGTTTATGACAAATACAATGTGCCGTATACCTTTGTGGGGCACACCATGGCCGACGCGATTGCTTTAGAGCCCGACCAAAGCGCTGCTCGTCAGGTATTGGGCGTGGACAGCAAGGCACCTGTGTTAGCAGTACTCCCAGGCTCTCGTCGCGGCGAAGTGGACACGCTGCTTCCGGTTTTTCTTGAAACCATAGAAGCGATACATGCTAAACGAAGCGACATTCAATTTCTTATCCCCGCTGCTAACGAACATCGTCTTGCACAAATAAAAGCATTATTGCTTGAAGCCGACAACGCTGAAGCGCGTTTACCTATTCAGGTAACCCAAGGTACTTCGCGGGATGCCATGATAGCAAGCGATGTTATCTTGCTTGCATCAGGTACAGCGACGTTAGAGGCTATGTTGTGTAAGCGCCCAATGGTAGCCGCTTATTCACTTGCGCCGCTCACCTACAAAATTATGCAGCGTTTATATAAAGCGCCGTTTTTCACCTTACCCAACCTTTTGGCAAACGAAGCGATTATTCCAGAGTTACTTCAAGAAGAGGTAAATGCAGAGAATATGAGCAATCAGCTACTCAACTTTTTCGAAAGTGACAATTCAGCCCTTATTGCCCGTTTCACCGACCTCCACCATACGCTAAAATGCAACGCTGATAAAACAGCAGCTAAAGCTGTCGTGGAGGAATTGTTTGCATAAGTTAATTGCCGGCGTTGATGAAGTAGGGCGCGGACCACTGGTAGGTGATGTTGTTACTGCCGCGGTCATCCTTGACCCTCAAAATCCTATTGAAGGGCTCACTGACTCAAAAAAGCTCAGTGAAAAAAAGCGCGTCGCGCTTGCCCAAGAAATTCGTGAAAAAGCCCTGTACTGGAATATTGGTAGAGCGAGCCCCGAAGAAATAGACAAGCTTAATATACTGCACGCTACCATGCTCGCCATGATACGCGCGGTAGAAGGCCTGCCTGTAAAGCCTGACTTTGTGCGGGTAGATGGTAATCGGCTGCCGGCCTGGAATTTTGATTCTGAAGCCGTGGTGAAGGGAGATAGCCTGCACGCAGAGATTTCTGCGGCATCAATCATTGCTAAAGTAGAGCGAGACAACGATATGATTTCGCTTCACGAAGCCTTTCCGCAGTACAATTTTGCGGGGCATAAGGGTTACCCCACCAAAGCGCATTTTGAAGCCATTGCAGAGTATGGCATTTTAGATTGCTACCGTAAGAGTTTTAAGCCCGTTAAAGCGTTACTTGAAGAGAAATAACATCATGTCATCGCCATTTATTCATTTACGTGTTCACAGCGACTTTTCGATGATGGACGGCCTGAATAAGGTTAAGCCTATTCTAGGTAAAGTTGCCGCCCTTGAAATGCCAGCGGTGGCGATAACCGATCAAATGAATATGTGCGGTTTGGTTAAGTTCTATTCCGAAGCACATAATCTGGGAATAAAGCCCATCATTGGTACCGACTTTTGGGTTACCAATGAAGCGTTTGGTGATGAGCCGTTTAGGCTTACGCTTTTGGCGATGAACAATGAAGGTTATAAGAATATCACCATTCTTATTTCTAAAGCGTACCTTCGCGGACATTTAGCGCACCGGGCTGTTATCGACCAAGCATGGCTAGCCGAACACGCAGAGGGAGTAATCATACTCTCTGGCGCACAACACGGCGACGTGGGCGTGGGGTTAATGAAGAATAACGCTAAGCTTTTAGACAGTGCCTTAGCATTTTATGAGTCTTATTTCCCCGATCGATTTTACCTCGAGTTAATAAGAACCGGCAGACAGGGTGAAGAGGACTACTTGCACCATGCGGTAGAGCTCGCCGAACAGCGCGGTTTGCCCGTGGTCGCCACCAACGAGGTGTGCTTCATTGACCGTGAAGGTTTCGAGGCGCATGAAATACGCGTATGTATTCATGATGGTTACACGTTGGACGATAACCGTCGGCCCAAGCGTTATAGCGAACAGCAGTACCTGCGCACGAGTGAAGAAATGGTTGAGCTATTTAGCGATATTCCAGAAGCCATTGAAAATACGGTTGAAATAGCAAAGCGCTGTAACGTTACGGTACGTCTTAACGAATACTTCCTTCCCCAGTTCCCAACAGGTGGCATGACCACTGAAGACTTCTTGGTTAAAGTGTCTGAAGAAGGGTTGGAAGAGCGTCTAGAATTTCTTTTCCCCGATGAGGAAGTTCGCAAAGCTAAACGCCCAGAGTACGATGACCGACTTCGCATTGAGCTTGAAGTAATTAACCAAATGGGTTTCCCAGGCTACTTCCTAATCGTAATGGAGTTCATTCAGTGGAGTAAGGATAACGGTATTCCGGTAGGGCCAGGACGGGGCTCCGGTGCAGGTTCATTGGTGGCGTACGCGCTTAAAATTACCGACTTAGATCCGCTAGAATTCGACTTGCTATTCGAACGTTTCTTGAACCCAGAGCGTGTATCTATGCCCGACTTCGACGTCGACTTCTGTATGGATAGACGAGATGAAGTAATTGATCACGTTGCCGAGCTCTACGGGCGACAGGCAGTATCTCAGATCATTACCTTTGGTACTATGGCGGCAAAAGCGGTAGTACGTGACGTGGGTCGAGTATTGGGTCACCCATATGGTTTTGTAGACAGGATTTCAAAGCTCATACCGCCAGACCCTGGTATGACGCTAGAAAAAGCGTTTAAAGCTGAGCCACAGCTGCCAGAAGTTTATGAAAGCGATGAGGAAGTGAAAGACCTTATCGATATGGCGCGTATTCTTGAAGGGGTTACCCGAAATGCCGGTAAGCACGCCGGTGGTGTTGTTATCGCGCCAACCACGATTACTGATTTCTCGCCGCTATATTGTGATGACGAAGGGAATAACCCGGTAACCCAGTTCGATAAGAACGACGTTGAAACGGCAGGCTTGGTAAAATTCGACTTCTTAGGTCTTCGTACACTGACGATCATTCAGTGGGCGATAGATATGATCAAAGAGGGCAAGAACGTTGATGTAGATATCAGCGCTATTCCTCTTGAAGATCCTAAGAGTTTCAGAACCCTTCAAAACGCCGAAACCACTGCAGTATTCCAGTTGGAATCCCGCGGTATGAAAGAGCTAATTAAACGCCTTAAGCCGGACTGCTTTGAAGATATCATCGCATTGGTGGCTCTATTCCGCCCAGGACCACTGCAGTCAGGCATGGTAGATAACTTTATCGACCGTAAGCACGGACGTGAAGAAATTTCTTACCCAGACGCTGAATATCAGCACGAATGCCTTCAAGAAATACTAGAACCTACCTACGGCATTATCTTGTATCAGGAACAGGTAATGCAGATTGCTCAGGAAATGGCAGGTTACTCACTCGGCGGCGCTGACTTACTTCGCCGTGCAATGGGTAAGAAAAAACCTGAAGAAATGGCGAAGCAGCGCGGTACCTTCGCTGAAGGTGCTAAGGGCAATAATATTGACCCTGATCTGGCCATGAAAATCTTCGACTTGGTAGAAAAATTCGCCGGTTACGGGTTTAACAAATCTCACTCGGCAGCATACGCGTTGGTGTCTTACCAAACGCTGTGGCTAAAAGTGCATTATCCGGCTGAATTTATGGCTGCGGTAATGTCGGCGGATATGGATAACACCGATAAAATCGTAACCCTTGTCGATGAATGTGAACGCATGGGTATTGAGATACTGCCGCCAGATTTAAACGCAGGCAAATACAAATTTACCGTTGATAGCAAAGGTCGCATTGTTTATGGCATTGGTGCGATTAAAGGGGTAGGTGAAGGTCCGATTGAAGCGATTATTGAAGCGCGCGAGATCCAAGGTGCGTTTAAAGATCTTTTCGACTTCTGCGCGAAGGTTGATATTAAACGTGTTAACAAACGTGTACTCGAAAAATTAGTGCTTGCTGGTGCGATGGATAATTTAGGCCCCCACCGGGCTACGCTCATGGCGACGCTTCCCGAAGCGCTTGCAGCGGCGGGGCAGCATGCCAAGGCCGAGTCGTTTGGTCAGTCAGACATGTTTGGCCTATTAACCACCGAGCCTGAAGAAGTACAGCAGGCCTTTGCCGACGTACCTGAGTGGCCTGAGAAAGTGTGGCTTGAGGGCGAGAAGGATACGCTGGGCTTGTATTTAACAGGCCATCCTATCAATCAGTATGCTGACGAGCTTCGCTACTATACCGACGGTCGTCTGGTCGACTTAAAACCTACCAATAAAGACCAGCTTGCTAGTGCAGTTGGCTTGGTATTGGGCGTTCGTGTTATGACAAACAAACGAGGGCGCCGCTGGGCAATAGTGACACTGGATGATAAGAGTGCCAGAATGGACGTGCGTTTCTTTCCAGACATGTACGAACAGTTCGAAAGTTTGCTAGAAACTGACAGAATATTGCTCATAAAGGGACAGGTCAGCTTTGATGATTTCTCTGGGGGCAATACAATCACCGCCCGTGATGTAATGGACATTGTTCAGGCACGAGAGAAAAACGCGAGAGCGCTGGCGATAAATGTTGATACCCAGCGGCTTGAACCGAAAATAATGAGTCAGATGCAATCTATCCTGCAGGCATTTAACGGTGGAAGTTGTCCTGTTCAGTTAGCGGTAACCCATCCAGACGTAGAAGTAACCTTAGCGTGTGGAGCAAAGTGGTACGTTACCCCTGAAGATCAACTTTTACACGATCTCAAGCAATGTTTGGGAGACAAAGCCGTTTCAATTCTCTACCATTAAGGGTAAGAGTTCGATAGATTGGACATCTCGCGTTTGCATAGACGAGCGTAGTACGAATAGGACATGAAATGAGTATACAGTTTTTGGACTTTGAACAGCCGATAGCCGAACTAGAAGCAAAAATTGAAGAGCTTAGGTTGGTGAATCAAGGTGGCGAGTTTGACGTTGGTATTGAAGAAGAAATTAATAAGCTTCGCGGTAAAAGTGCAGAGCTAACCAAAAAAATCTTCTCGGACCTTGGCGCGTGGCAAGTTTCTCAACTGGCACGTCATCCAATGCGTCCGTACACCCTTGATTACATTCCGCGTATTTTTACTGAATTCGACGAACTGGCGGGCGACCGCGCGTTTGCCGATGACAAAGCCATTGTGGGCGGCCCAGCTATGTTAGACGACCAACCGGTAATGATTATTGGTCATCAGAAAGGTCGCGATACTAACGAAAAGATTAAGCGTAACTTTGGTATGCCTAAACCAGAAGGCTATCGCAAAGCGCTACGCCTTATGAAGATGGCTGAACGCTTTAACATGCCTATTATTACCTTCATTGACACGCCAGGGGCATATCCTGGTGTTGGTGCTGAAGAACGTGGTCAAAGTGAAGCCATTGCGAAAAACTTGTTTGAAATGGCAGAGCTTACGGTGCCAATCGTTTGTACTGTTATTGGTGAAGGTGGCTCGGGCGGTGCACTAGCCATTGGTGTAGGCGACCGAGTAAACATGCTTCAGTATTCTACGTATTCGGTTATCTCGCCTGAAGGCTGCGCCTCTATCTTATGGAAAAGTGCTGAAAAAGCACCATTAGCGGCTGAAGCCATGGGCGTAAGTGCGCCACAAATTAAAGAGCTTGGTCTAATTAACAGCATTGTTGAAGAGCCATTAGGCGGCGCGCATCGCGATCACAACGGTATGGCAGCTAACCTAAAAGCAGTGATCAAGCAGCAGCTTAACCAGCTTAAAGAGCTAGATAAAACTAAGTTGATGGAAGAGCGTTACGAGCGTTTAATGTCGTTCGGTTATTGTTAAGTTCTCCATAACGACAGCGCGACATTTACTGCGCGCGATAGTTAGCTAGCTTTATTCATATCAAGGGGTTGGTTACCGAAGGTAATCAGCCCCTTGGCGTTATAAGACAATTAAAACTACAAGGCAATATCAGTACGTGTCCCGTCAAATATCATCGTTGAGCGACTACATTGTCAGTCGTATCGCTAAGGGTCTCACCGACGCCGAATTACCTCTTCAAACGCCCTTAGTGGTAGCGTATAGCGGCGGTGTTGATTCCTCGGTTCTATTGCAAGCTGTTATTGAATATCGTGAGCAATACAACGGGCCTATTCACGCGGTGCACGTGCATCATGGATTAAGTGAAAATGCTGACAGCTGGGCGCGGCACTGTGAATTGCAGTGTCGTTTAGAGGATGTCGAATTTCACCTCCATCGCGTAGAGGTAGACACCAGTGCGCGAAAAAGTATAGAAGCAGAAGCGCGCAAGGTTCGCTACAACGCGCTGTTAGCGGTGTGTAAACGCATTGGCGGTGTACTGTTGTTAGGCCAGCATGCTGAAGATCAACTTGAAACCGTTTTGCTACAGTTAAAGCGTGGTGCAGGCCCCCAGGGTTTAGCAGGCATGGGGGAAGTGCAGTATCGCGGTAACACACTCATAATGCGCCCTATGCTGTCACTGGATAAAGCTGAAATTGTCACCTTTGCTGACAATGAAATGTTGCAATGGGTGGACGATGAGTCAAATCAGCAAAATAGCTTTGACAGAAATTTCTTAAGAAACGAGATTATTCCCCACCTATTAGACCGCTGGCCGCAGTTAACCAAAACCGTTGGCCGCAGTGCAGCGCTTTGTGCTGAGCAAAGCGAATTAGTGAACGATTCGGCCCAGCGTCACTTTGAAGACTGTAAGCGCACAAATTTGCGTTTAGATGGGCAAAAACTGACATCACTGTCGCGACCGTGGCAGGCTATGGTCATTCGTGCATGGTTTAAAGCACAAGGTCAGCTTTCACCATCTAAAGCTCAAGCAGAGCAAGTATTGCTTATGTTAGAAGCCAAGCACGATGCGACCCCAGAGGTAAATTTTAAGTGGGGCAAGGTAATCCGCTTTGATGGTGACTTGTACTGGGTGGTCAACGCCGTACACGACGCCGAGCCTAGCGGAGTACTGCATGTTGATGCTGATAATGCGCTTCCTTGGTTAAACGGAAACCTTCATGTTTCGCTATTAGAAAAAGAAGAGGGCGATACGGTTACGTTTCAAACCAACGCGCGCAACTTACGCATTAAGCCAGTAAATGCGAGTGTATCAAAGCTTTTAAAAGAGTGGTTTAAAGTATGGCGTGTGCCGCGCTGGGAGCGAAATGGTGTACCGGTTATCTTTTTAAATGAGCAAGCTGTTGCGCTGATTATTAGCGGTCAGTGTATCTATCTACAGCCTAAATCTCCCCGCATTAAGCTCTCGTTTACGCAAGGCTAAGGGAGCGAATACGTACTTACTAAAGCGGCAATACATTGCCGCTCCCTACAGGTAACGCGAAAACGCGCTAGGCTGCGTGATAACTGTTTTTGCCTGAATTTTTCACGTGATAAAGCGCGTTGTCTGCTCTGTCAAACAGCGTACTTATGGTATCGCCGTCGCGATATATCGCGCCGCCTAGGCTTGTAGATACCCCTAGCTGTGATAAATACTTTGAACTATTGATGCTTGCTTGAATACGCTGCGCTGCGCAAGTAAGCTGCTGCTGCGTTTGGCAATCCAATAGGCAGCAAAACTCATCCCCACCATAACGAAACGCTTCATCTTCATCTCGCAGAACATTTGAGAGGTGCGAGGCAACGTGAATAAGGACCTTATCGCCTTCGCCATGACCGAAATTGTCATTTACGAATTTAAAATTGTCTAAATCGATAACGAGTAGAGCGAACGGTTCGTCATGCCTTTGTGCCCACCCTAGCTGCCTAGTCGTCGATTGTTCAAAGCCCGCGCGATTACCTAAGCCAGTAAGGATGTCTTTCGTTGCCATTTGCTGAACGCGCGTTAGTGACAACGCGTGCTTTACCTGTTTTCCAAATAAATCATGAAGTTGGAACAGACTTTCTCGTTGCGATAACGACAGGGGTGAACTAATGTAATAGTAGACATGGGCTTGCTCACCGTTAATTGTACTAGCGCCTTGAAGGGGCAAATCAATCAATGTAGACGAGATTTTTGCGTTACCGTACACCCAACGTGAATCGAAATCAGATAAGCTGAACCCTACAACAGGCAGTAACATATTAAGCTGCTGGAAATACACGCCACCTAACTCTTGAAGCTCAAGTGTTGAAAGTAGCTGTGTTACAAAGCCTGATAATTCACTAAAGGTAAGTGATTTACCCGTGCTCTCAGCAGGATAAAAATTGTTATGTTGTGTGCTATCGTAGACTGATGTTGAGAAATCCACAGTAGTGCCCCTATACAAAATGCGTTGGAATGCAAAGAAACAAGTGTCAAAGCCCTGACGTTTCTGTAGCGCCAACCGCATTTTTGCGTCAATTATGGCGTTCACAGCGGCAAAACTTGCCGGATCTGCATTTGTATAAGGGATTTTGCAAGTCGAATGCCAAAACATTTCTAGCGGCATTAGCCTTTAGTTTAATTAAAATTGTTCGTACTCTAGGAGGTAAAGTGGGAACTAGTTTTTTAAATATTGTCGTGCTGATGTTTATATCAGTATGCGCAGTCGCCTTATTTAAACGTGTTCACCTACCTCCTATTCTCGCTTACCTGTTTGCTGGTGTGCTAGCGGGCCCACAGCTTTTGTCGGTGTTTGCTCATCCAGAAGAAATGCACTTACTCGCCGAAGTAGGAATTGTATTTCTGCTCTTTTCTCTAGGGCTGGAGTTTTCTCTACCTAAGTTGCTTGCCATGCGCTCTTTAGTGTTTGGCGTGGGGCTGGGGCAAATGCTCTTTACAACCGCGGTTTTTACCTGCGTCCCGCTACTTCTAGGTATTCCCGTTAGTGCTTCTATTATTATAGGAGGAACATTGGCATTGAGTTCTACCGCGATTGTTATCAAACAAGCCACGGAAATGGGGATACTTAATAATCGCCGAACTCAGCTAGCAGTGAGTATTTTACTTTTTCAAGACCTGGCCGTGGTGCCATTTTTAATTGCTATCCCGCTACTTGCACAAACCGGTGAAGTCAGCATTGCATTGGCACTTGGTGAAGCACTGCTTAAAGGCGTGTTTGTTATCGCGTTTCTAATGTCAGTAGGTAAGTGGTTACTACCTTGGGTGTTTAGAGAAATAGCGAGAACAAGAACCGATGAATTGTTTGTTCTTACCACTATTCTTATTGCGTTATTAGCCGGCGGGCTAACCTATTACTTCGGGCTGTCTATGGCGCTTGGCGCATTTTTAGCGGGTATGATGCTCGGGGAAAGTCAGTATAAGTATCAGCTCGAGGCGGATATACGTCCGTTCCGAGACATATTAATGGGGCTTTTCTTTGTTACCGTGGGAATGCAGCTAGAACTGACCGTACTGTGGGATAGCTTGCTTGAGATTGTGTTTGGTGTGTTTGCACTTATGGTGGTGAAAGTCATTTTAGTTAGGGGCGCCTCATTATTAGTAAAAACCGACCCTATAGACGGTTGGTCTGCTGGCATAAAACTTTGTCAAATAGGTGAATTCAGCTTTGTTATTGCCGCCTTGGCGACGACCCACGGGGTGTTAACTAAAGAGCAGTCTTCATTGATTGTTAGTATGGGGGTTATCAGTATGGCGCTTACGCCATGGCTCATGAATAACAGTGTGACCATAGCCAAGCGGTTAGTGAATAATGATGTCTCTTTTGATGATAAGGCTAATTTGGGTACCGCTGGCCCGTTAACGAATCACGTGGTCATCTGTGGGTTTGGCCGTGTCGGACAATCTGTGGCGCGCATGCTGAAAATGGAAGGTATTCACTTTGTTGCCATTGATATGGACCCAGTGCGGGTACACGAGAGCCGAAATGCTGGCGAGCCGGTTATTTTTGGAGATGCGAGCCAAAAAGATATTCTCACTAATGCGAATGTGGAAGGGGCGAGACTTGTACTGGTTACGTTCGATGAAGTGGATAAAGCGAAGCAAGTTATTACACAAACTCGAAGCCTCGCAAGTACGACCGATGTCATGGTGCGTACCAAGCGAGACTACCAGCTAGAAAGCCTATACAGTGCTGGCGCGAATCAAGTGGTCCCCGAGCTTCAGGAGGGAAGCTTAATGCTAGTATCGCAAGTGTTGCACTATGCGGGCGTGCCCATGTCGCGAATTTTAAAACGGGTCCGCGCTGAGAGAAAAGGGCGCTATGATCACATGCATGGCTTTTACCCGGGAGAAACCACAGAGATAACTTACGGCACGGAAGACAAATTAGAATTTATTCACGCCGTTGTGTTGTCAGAACATGCATCTTGTATTGGTAAAGCCATTAAGGATATCGACTTTTCTAGAATGCGGGTGGCTATTAAGGGGTTACGGCGCGATGGGAACGAGGTCAAAGAACCAGACCAAAATGCTATTTTGCAGGCCCACGATGTTTTGGTTATTGCAGGCAAGCCGAGAAGAGTGGAACGCGCCGAACGCAAGTTACTAGAAGGCAACTAGCGCGCTTAGGGATTAGCGCGCTGGCGGTGGAACTAGTGTAATATGGCCTACGCGACGCGGTCTTTTTCTAAATCCGCAAACTGCTTCTTTAGGTCGTAACGTTCATCGGTAACAATTTTTTCCAACACCGACACACGCTCTTTTAAGTCAGCAATTTCTTTTTTGTAGGCGTCCGTCTCTTTGCTGCTGAGCTTCTTTTTACTTTTGTCTTTTGCGCTGTCGACAATGGAAACTAATGCCCAAGCACAAATGGCTACTATCGCTATCGCGGTCATATTCACGGTGGTATCCCTCACAAATGGCTTTAAAACAGTGTAGGTGAAAATGTGGCCAATTGCCTAGTTCACCTTGCATTTAGGTTCTTTCGCGTTTCACTAAGACACGTTTAATAAAAGTACGCTAAATACTTGTTGATAAAATTACTGCTACGCTTAAGGTAATATAACGGTTATCTATCGTTATTTTAGATAAAAAATGTAACCAATTAAGTCCTATTCGTACCAGACTTGTCAGCCCTTGATTTTCAAGGAAGGCCAACATGCCTTAGCAGTGATATAATGAGAGTTTGCAAATAGGTTGCCAAGTGACAAAAGTCATTAATTATTATTGCCTTACGTTATGTTTCTTGGCTAATCAAAAACGAAAGTTAAAAAATTTCACCAAGTAAAATAGCAAATTTGACGAATGAGTGACGAAAATAACAACCCTTCACCCATGCCTTCTGAACTGAATCACCAACAAAGCGTTAGGAAAGATCGGTCTCAGTCAGGTAGTGATGTGGCTAATATCAAATCGTTGAGCCACATGCATGAAAGTGACGTTAGTAACGTGGCCGTAAGTGATGAGGAGTTGGAGCAGCACATTCGTTGGATGAAGCATGCTTTAGCCCTTGCCGATAGCGCTGAGTCCATCGGGGAAGTGCCAGTTGGCGCTTGTGTGGTATTAAATGGCGAACTTATTGGGGAAGGGTACAATACACCGATTAGCGATCACGACCCTTCTGCTCATGCAGAGCTGCGCGCTGTCAAACAGGCTGCTTCCAAAGTTCAAAACTATCGGCTTATCGATGCAACGTTATACGTTACGCTAGAGCCTTGCTCGATGTGTGCGGGAATGTTGGTGCATGCTCGAGTGAAGCGCGTGGTATTTGGCGCTAAGGATGCGAAAACGGGGGCGGCGGGCTCTGTTATGAATTTGCTGCAACACCCTGCGCTTAACCATCAGGTTGATATTGTCTCTGGGGTATTAGCGTCGACGTGTGCTAATAAATTGTCAGATTTTTTTCGTAAGCGCAGGGAAGAAATCAAGGCTGCCAAAAAGGCGAAAAAACGGCTTGAAGGCAAAATGCCTGATTAAAAAGATAGTGCAGTGAAAGGGCTGAATGGAAGAACCACTATCGTACAGCGCGCTCAAATCGGCCCTTTGATTAACTTGGTTTACGCGTGAGTTGAGTAAACATATCGCTGGTAACAAAAAGCTTGCGGCGTTGTAGCACTTTCTGATGGCAACGCTTTAGCATAAGACGACGTCTATTGTTATTTTTCAATTTTATTCCTTTCTTCATAAAACGGTTTTTTTTCATTTATTCTCCTTTCTCTTCTCTTTCGTTAAACATCGTAAATGTTTTTAAAAATGACGTATGTCGAGAAAGCGAGTCAGCCTTTGGCTGACTCATTCTTAGGGTAGGCTATAAAGATGACATCGAAATGACAGTTTTCAAGAGATCTACCAGACGACGAGGGTTAAATTTTTCCTTGTTCGTCTAACCACACTAAGCTGTCGTAATAGCGGCGAATGTTCTCAACATATTGCAATGCTTCATCGCCTCTAGCGTAGCCATAGCGGGTAGTGCGGTAGTACTTTTTTTGACGCAATTGCGGCAGGCGGCGTTTAACGTCAACCCAAAGATCGGGGTTACCCCCTTGTTGTTCTGTTAAAATGCGCGCATCTTCTAAATGACCCATACCAATATTATACGATGCCATCGCCATCCAGGTTCTGTCTGGTTCACTGATACGCGCAGGTATTCTATTTAATAAACTGGCGAAATAGCGCGAGCCTCCTCGAATACTTTGTTCAGGGTCGGTTCTATCGTCTACATTCCAGTCGCTGGCGGTAGCTAATGTAAGCATCATCAGCCCCCGCACCCCTGTTCTTGAAATCGCATCACTGTTCCAATGGCTTTCTTGGTAGCTCATTGCGGCTAGAAGGCGCCAATCTAAATCGCCTGCATACTTTTGAAATAAAGACTTATATTGAGTAAGGGTAGACTCTGCGGCGTAATTGAACGCTCGGCTATCTACATAATCAAACTGGCGAATATGACCAAAGTACTTATCTTCTAACACGGTAAACCATCCAGATTGGTGTACTGTGCCAAAATATTCAATTAACGCCGCTTTAACCGAGTCATCTTGTTGTAAAGGCAACGCCCATGCCATAGGCATATTTTCATTAAGCGTTCGTGCGACAGCCAAATTTGGATAACGTCTGCGCTGTAGGGCTAAGCGATTACTATCTGCAACCGTATAGGCAATATCACCGTTGGCGACCTGTTGAAGTAATTCTTCTGAGTCTGAGTCTTCAGTGGTAATTAATTGAGTCTGAACTGCTTCATCCTCTTCTTCACTTAAACGTTTAAAGAGATTAGATAAAAGGTGAGCCTGGCTGCTGCCTGCTACCGCAATAATAGGAGAATCTAGCTCTGCCAAGTCTCTAGGTCTGGTTGCGCCAGCTTGAAACACGAGTTCCTGCTCTACACGCTGGTAGGCAGGTCCATAAGCAAAACGACGTTTTAGCGCTGGCGTAACGGCGTCTCCGGTAGCGACGATGTCTAAATTGCCTTCTTCAAGTTGTTCAAGCATGACCTCGTAGCTGTAAAAAGGGTACAAATCGAGTGTTACCCCAAGATAATCGGCGAAACCAGCCAGTAATTCGTATTCGAACCCCTGCGGCCCTTCTGCACCATTGTAAAATGTACCCGCACCGTAAACTGTGCCTACACGAATAGATTCCCTTTCTAATAACGAAGACAGAGCAGTGGGCACGTTTGGCACCCCACAACTCATTACAGCAATAGATAATATGATTATTATTTGTAGTTTTAATCGTTTTTTATAGTCTTGTGACTGCATAGACCTTTACTTAATGTCATTAAACCGTCTAAGTTTAAAAAAAAGTTCATGTAAGCGCGTTATGAGGTTACTTACTGCGCATATTTACTCTATAATCCGCGCCGAAATACTCATCAATCCAAGAGGCAACGCGTCGCATTGGTGGTCGTTGTTTCTAACAAACCAGGTAAATCAATATGTTGGTCCTTCGAGGCGCTCCTGCACTATCAGAGTTTAACCAAACTAAACTGATTGCAAAGCTGGGTCAATCCGGCGTTAGGGTTAAAAACCTATATAGCGAATATGTTCACCTAGTAGACTCTCAAGGTGACTTGTCTAAGCAGCAAATAGAGATTCTCGAGAAGCTGCTCACTTACGGCCCCGCGAGGCAAGCACAAACACCTTCTGGAACCCTCTTCCTTATTACTCCTCGCCCCGGCACTATTTCTCCCTGGTCTTCTAAAGCCACCGACATCGCTCACAACTGTAGTCTAAAAAATATCAATCGTATAGAACGCGGTTGCGCGTTTTATATCGAGACCGACGCTACATTGAGTGATGAAGATTTTGCACTTGTTGCTAGCTTCTTACACGACAGAATGACCGAGTCAGTGTTCACCCATACTGACGATGCGGCGGTGCTGTTTGCTCACACCGAAGCCAACACCTTTACCAGTGTCGATGTGTTAGGTGAAGGCAAAGAGGCACTGGTTAATGCCAACGTGTCGTTAGGCCTTGCATTAGCCGATGATGAGATTGACTACCTATTTGATAGTTTTACCAAGTTAGGCCGAAACCCGACTGATGTAGAGCTATACATGTTTGCCCAAGCAAACTCGGAACATTGTCGCCATAAAATCTTTAACGCTAGCTGGACCATTGACGGCGAAGACCAAGAAAAATCGCTGTTTAAAATGATCAAAAACACCTACGAGTTGTTGCCTGATCACGTGTACTCAGCTTACAAAGATAACGCAGCAGTAATGGAAGGCTGGGAAGCAGGGCGCTTCTTCCCGAACCCTCAGTCGCATCAATACGAATACCATCATGAAAATATCGATATTTTAATGAAGGTAGAAACTCACAACCACCCAACGGCAATTTCACCTTTCCCTGGTGCAGCAACAGGCTCAGGCGGTGAAATTCGTGATGAAGGTGCTACAGGCCGTGGTTCAAAACCTAAAGCAGGCTTGGTTGGTTTTACTGTATCTAACTTACGTATTCCTGGTGCTGAGCAGCCGTGGGAAGCAGAGTACGGCAAGCCACAGCGTATCGTAAGCGCTTTAGATATTATGCTTGAAGGCCCACTGGGTGGCGCAGCGTTTAACAACGAATTTGGCCGCCCAGCGCTACTGGGTTATTTCCGTACGTTTGAGCAAGAAGTTAACAGCTTTAACGGCGTTGAAGTGCGTGGTTACCACAAGCCCATCATGCTAGCGGGTGGCTTAGGCAATATTCGCCGTGATCACATCGAGAAAGGCGAAATCACCGTAGGCGCTAAGCTTATTGTGCTTGGCGGCCCTGCCATGAACATTGGTCTTGGTGGCGGTGCAGCGTCTTCAATGGCCTCTGGTCAGTCGAATGAAGATTTAGACTTTGCCTCCGTTCAGCGTGATAACCCAGAAATGGAGCGTCGCTGTCAGGAAGTGATCGATGCATGTTGGCAGCTAGGGGGTAACAACCCTATTCAGTTTATCCACGATGTGGGCGCGGGTGGTCTTTCAAATGCACTGCCAGAGCTTGTAAACGATGGCGGCCGAGGGGGTAACTTTGAGCTTAGAAAAGTCTTGTCTGATGAGCCTGGCATGACGCCACTAGAATTGTGGTGTAACGAATCGCAAGAGCGCTATGTTATGTCGGTTGCGCCTGAAAATATGCCTGTGTTCGAAGCGATTTGCGCCCGCGAACGCGCGCCGTTTGCGGTGGTAGGCGAAGCGACTGCCGAGCAGCACTTAAACCTGAACGACAGCCAGTTTGAAAATAAACCCATCGATATGCCGCTAGACGTGCTTTTAGGTAAGCCGCCTAAAATGCATCGCGATGTGAGCTCCAAAAAAGTAAGCTCGCCTGCACTAGATGACGCGGGTATCACATTAAGTGATGCGGCGACGCGCATTCTGTCGTTACCCACAGTGGCTGAAAAAACATTCCTTATCACCATTGGCGATCGCTCGGTAACGGGCCTTGTAAGTCGTGACCAAATGGTAGGTCCATGGCAGGTACCGGTGGCTGACGTAGCAGTAACGGCAACGGCGTTTGATACCTATCACGGCGAAGCCATGACAATGGGCGAGCGTACACCCGTTGCATTGCTGTCGCACGGTGCGTCTGCACGCCTAGCGGTAGGTGAAGCGTTAACTAATATTGCGGCGGCAAATATTGGCGATATTAAACGTATAAAGCTTTCAGCCAACTGGATGACTGCAGCCGGTCACCCGGGTGAAGATGCGGGCCTTTATGAAGCGGTGAAAGCCGTGGGTGAAGAGCTTTGCCCTGAACTTGGTTTAACCATACCAGTGGGTAAAGACTCCATGTCGATGAAGACCGCATGGAATGAAAATGGAGAAGATAAGGCCGTAACTTCACCGCTATCTTTGGTTATTTCAGCGTTTGGTGCTGTCAAAGATATTCGCAAAACGGTAACGCCACAGCTACGCACTGATAAAGGTGCAAGCCGCTTGTTGCTACTAGATTTGGGCGAAGGTAAAAACCGCTTGGGCGCGAGTTGTTTAGCACAAGTCTATACACAGCTTGGTGATAGCCCAGCTGATGTGGTGTCTGCTACGCGCCTTAAAGGCTTCTTCGATGCCATGCAGGCCCTTATCGAAAAGGGATTGGTGCAGGCTTACCACGACCGTTCAGACGGCGGTCTATTTACCACGGTCGCTGAAATGGCCTTTGCGGGTAAAACTGGGGTAAGCGTTAATCTTGATGGCCTTGCAGGCAACGACATCGCAGTACTGTTCAATGAAGAATTGGGCGGCGTAATTCAAGTGCTTGAAAGCGACCTAGACGCAGTTAACGCTGTATTAACTGAATTTGACTTAACTGAATTGACGCACGATATCGGTGCGCTTAATAGCACGGATATGATTGAGTTTAACCGCGATGGCGTTGCTGTACTTGCGGATAGCCGTGTATCCATGCGAACTACCTGGGCGCAAACTACGTTTGAAATGCAAAAGCTTCGTGATAACCCAGAGTGCGCAGAGCAAGAACACGCTGCGAAGCAGGATGCTGCAGACCCTGGTTTACATGTAGCACTGTCTTACGATGTTAACGAAGATGTAGCCGCGCCTTATATTGCCAAAGGCGTTAAGCCGAAAGTGGCGATTTTAAGAGAGCAGGGCGTTAACTCCCACCTTGAAATGGCGGCTGCATTTACCCGTGCAGGTTTTGACGCTATCGACGTGCACATGAGTGACGTGTTGGCGGGTCGTATTACTCTTGAGCAGTTTGCGGGTCTTGCGGCTTGTGGCGGTTTCTCTTACGGCGACGTATTAGGCGCAGGTGAGGGTTGGGCGAAGTCTATTTTGTTCAATAGCATGGCGCGCGATCAGTTTGAAGGCTTTTTTACCCGCAACGACACCTTTAGCTTAGGTGTATGTAACGGCTGTCAGATGCTATCGAATCTTAAATCATTGATCCCTGGCACAGAACACTGGCCGCATTTCGTGACAAACAAGTCTGCGCGATTTGAAGCCCGTGTCGCTATGGTTGAAGTGATGGAGTCTAAGTCTGTGCTGCTAGATGGCATGACGGGCTCGCGTATGCCAATTGCGGTGTCGCACGGCGAAGGTCAGGCTGAATTTGCAAATGAAAACGCGCTATCGCAAGTAGGCGAGCAGGTGGCTATGCGTTATGTAGACAACTACGGCAAGCCAACAATGCAATACCCAGCTAACCCGAACGGTTCACCGCAAGGTATCACTGGTTTAACGTCTGTAGATGGGCGCAGCACTATTATGATGCCGCACCCTGAACGTGTATTTAGAGCCGTTGCAAACTCATGGTGCCCAGACGATTGGCAAGAAGACGGTGCGTGGATGAGAATCTTCAGGAACGCCCGTAAATTCGTTGGCTAGGTAAATTGGCTATTGAGTAAAACAGGGGGAAACCCCTGTTTATTTACCTTAAATATACCGATTAATAAATGTTCATACTTTAGAATGACGTCAAACCTTTGGCAAAGTGTCAAAAATCTGATTTTTGCCCTTGTCATCAAGTTGTCACTGATCTATTGTAGTGCAAGCAAGGAATGCGGCTTGGTTACAGGAGTTGAATTAGGGTTGTACTGGCTGAAGTAACATTGCTTCGCTGGTTTAAATAATAAGAGACGACCAATGAATCGTTCTTCAAAAGGGTTTGGCTTAACCGGAGTGGCTGTAGCTGTAGTGCTGATGTTCGTAACTGCTGTTTTTAGCACATCTGCGAAATCTGCCGAAGCTCCAACAACGCTAAGTGTGCTGTCTTCAGTTAAGTAGTCTGAAAGAAAAATTCTAACGCCCGTATCAAGTCACTTGATACGGGCGTTAATCATTGGGGCTATTAAAAAGCTTTTTGCGTGTTGTGTCGCATAAAAAGCTTAAAACAAGACGAACGAAATGCACAGCCGAAGCCTGCAAAACTTGTCTCTCACTTTATCCTTTCTTATTTTTTTCTCGGTTAATCAGTTTTTGCTGAGGGTGCTTTTTTAGCAACACATAAGTAGCACCAAATCCGCCATGCATAGGTTGTGCGGTATGAAATGCAATCACTTCATCTAGCTCTCTTAGCCAGTGATTAACATAGCTTTTCTTGAGTGCTGGAAAAGGCTTGCTGTGTTCTCCCATTCCGTGTTTTATGATAAGCGCCCGTACCCCTCGTTCATGGCTTGATGTTATGGTGCTGTATATCAGGTCTCGACTTTGCTCTAAGGTTTTGCCCGACAAGGATACATTAACCTCTAAAGGGTACTTGCCAAGGCGAAGCTTTTTAAATACGCCGTCTTGAATACCAGGCTGTTGAAAACAAATAAAGTCATCTGCTGGAACAGGTTTCACACCTTCCATGCTCAACGGGTTAGCAAGCTTGTCGCGAACACTAACCTTCAGGGCGGCGCGCTTTTGTTTTTCGGCCAGCGCTTTTTCTGGGTCGTGCAGTAAAGCCTTATCGTCTGATGCGATAGGTTTAACATCCTGCATTTCTGCAAAAAATGAATCGATATCGTCGTTTTTAAATTGGCTCATTTTTATCCCCATACAGGTTACTTCATTTTATGAGTGGGTTAGCGTTGGCGTGGATACATTATCCGTAACCGTCCTTACCTAATTGCGGCATGTTTTGTTTAAGTTAATTGTACTGCGGCTAACCAACACTGGTGGTATAGGTTACTTATACGTTATTCAATGTGAGTTGATCCACATTGTTTTACTTAGCGGTGACATTAAATGTGGTCACCCATTAGGGGTGTTAGGTGGGGATGGATTTTAAAAAATCACGTTTAATAGATAGCGCCTGGTTCAGATAGCGCTTCAATCGCGTCCCATTCTTGTTCGGTAAACGGGCTATCTTCTTCTGGCTGCGCATTGCCTTCAGCGTCATTTTGTCTAGGGTAGTCGAAAGTCATAATGCTCTCCTATTTCGGAAAGTATTACCTAAAGTAGACAAAATACAACCAAAGTAGTGAGGGGCAACTGATTTTTAGTAGGGGAAATGTATAGACATCTTTACTTAATTGCTAAAGAGAACATTAAAAGTGGCGTCCCCAGCTGGAATCGAACCAACATCTAAGCCTTAGGAGGGCCTTGTTTTATCCATTAAACTATGGGGACCTAATGCGTGACACCTACATTATACGTAGTTCGATAAAATACGAAACCCTTATATTAATCAATGATGTGCAGCTGCTTCGAGGGAAATCTTTTATACCTTTTAAATTCGGTGGTTGTACAGAGAAGACAGACGTTATCGGTTTATCATTTCACAAGCAAAAAAAAGCCCTGATGCAATGACATCAGGGCTTTAAGGTTTAAACTAGGCTACGTTAAATATCGGTAGGCGGTAGTTTATCAATGGCTGTCTTGAGCACGTCTGACTCCGTAGGTGGAGCCGTTCCAATATCGCTGCCACTTTCTTTAGACGTATCACCAGCAACGGTCTCAGTCCCACTTAAAGAAGTGCTATCGCCAGTTGCGTCAGCAGACGTTGGCTCGGTTGCAGGTAGAATTAAATCTTCAGGTGGAAGATCGATATCGACTACATCAACCGTAACTTCAGTGACAGGACCTCCCGAAACAATATCACCTTCTTCAGGAAGGGTGATGGTATCTTCCGGTAGTGTTCCTGAAGTAACAGGCTCAGGCGCTGTAGTTTCAGGCGTTGTTGAAACAGGGTCGCCAATATCTACAGTCGTTGCTGGTGGTCTCTGGCGGGTTCACCGTCACCACAGGCTCACCCATATCAACGGCGTTACCGTCGTTTATAGCATCGAGGGCCTGAACGACGACATTTTGACTTGCCGTGCTCGCCGAATTACCGACCTCATCTGTCACTGTCGCCACTACGGCATAGGTGCCTGCTGGTAGCGGTGTGCCAGTTAAATCCAGGCTCCAGTTGCCGCTGCCATCAATAGTAAGTTCAGGGTCAGTGCCAAAGGTATAGGACGTGCCATCAACGGAAACAGTTAGGGTAGTATTGTCACCAAGGTCAACCGTTCCATTAAAGATAAGCGTGCTGTCGCTCGTTATAAAGTCTCCAGCCACGCCAGAGTCGTTTGAAATACTATCGAACGTTACCGTCTGGCCATTATTCTTTTCATCAATACTGGTATCGATAACAATCGAACCTGTAGCTGAGTCAGAATTACCCACAGCGTCCGTAGCGGTAACCGTTGCCGTATAATTACCTTCAGCGAGTAATGCGACAATATTGTCAGCTAATGTCCAGGTACCGTTACCATTATTGGTAGCGGTGTAGTCATTCCCGTCAATAGTCACCACTACAACCGCGTTCGGATCGTTTACCGTACCGGTAAGTTCTGGCGTGGTGTCGTTGGTAGTAAGATCGTCAATACCTACCGTAGGCGCGGTGGTATCAATTACTACAGTACCTGAGTTGGTGACCGTGTTGCCCGCGGCGTCTGTCGCGCTTACCGAAGTTGGGTAGCTACCTTCAGCAAGTGTGGCGACTACGTCATCAGCCAGTGTCCATGTACCGTTACCGTTGTTAGTAGCGGTGTAATCATTGCCGTCAATCGTTACCACTACAATCGCGTTCGGGTCGTTCACCGTACCGGTAAGCTCTGGTGTGGTGTCGTTGGTGGTCAGATCGTTTATTGCAACCGTAGGCGCGGTAGTATCAATTACCACTGTACCTGAGTTGGTAACCGTGTTGCCTGCGGCATCTGTCGCGCTTACCGAAGTTGGGTAGCTACCTTCTGCAAGCGTGGCGACTACGTCATCGGCTAGTGTCCAAGTACCGTTATTGTTATTAGTAGCGGTGTAGTCGTTGCCGTCAATGGTCACCACTACAATCGCATTCGGGTCGTTCACTGTACCGGTAAGCTCTGGTGTGGTGTCGTTGGTGGTTAGATCGTTAATGGCTACCGTAGGTGCAGTGGTATCAATTACTAAAGTACCTGTGTCGGTATCGGTATTACCCGCCTCGTCGGTCACACTGGCATTAATCGTAAATTCACCTTCTGCCAATTCAGCCGGTACGTCTGCGCTGTAAGTTCCGTCAGCCTGTACAATGGCAGTCACCGTTTGCGTGTTGCCCGCGCTATCAGTAATGGTAAGGGTAACGGTACTGCCCGGCGTCGCGTCAGTGGTACCGGTAAGGGTTGGCGTGGTATCGTTATCCGAACCTGGCGCATTTATAATGATTGTCGGTGCGGTAGCGTCTATTTGGCCTGTCGTTGAGCCATCAGCGGTATTGCCAGTTGGCTCAAGCACAGTAGCGTCGACAGTAAAATCACCGTCTGCTAAGGCATTAGGAACATCTGCGCTGAACGTACCATCATCTTGAACAATCGCCGTGAGTGTTTGAGTGTTTGAGTGTTTCCTTCACTGTCTGTCACTGTAAAGGTTACCGTGCTACCAGGAATGGCAGAGGTGATACCTGTAATGGTCGGCGTTGTATCGTTGGTTAATCCAATAGGGTCTAAGGTTAGCGAAATATCTTGGGCTTGCTCTCCGGTCCCCGAGAATTCAGTTGGGGTTATGTCATCGTTATTGTTGTTATTTTGTTCAAATTGAAAGCCTACGGGGTCAACGTCTTCATTGATTTGATCTACGCGTACAAAGTTACTACCACCACCGGTACCAGCGCCGCCATCAAGACCTGCCGCTGTCGCTTCTAACGATTCCAATATATCGCCTTCTCCGGCAAGTACGTCTAAAAAGTCACCGTTCTCTTGAGAGGCGCTCTCAGTGCCTTTAACGCCGTCGAGCAGTGCTGCAAGTTCATCCACGCTTTCATCAAAAACTGCAAACTCGTCGTCGGTATTGCTGTCAGTAAAGTCTAACTGTAGAGGGAACGATACGGTCTGCCCTGCTGGCAATGTGCGAAGTTCACCGTTTACGCTAACGGTAACGGTGGCATCTGGTGAAATATTTAAAACATCGCCCTCGTTAACCGCCATACCTGACACAGCGTTAATTTGCTCGCCTGTTTCACTACGTACTAAAGAAGCTTCACCATTTACTTCCACAATGCTTACGTCGGCCATAAGTCTCTCTCAATAAAAATAGATATTTACGCTATATAAAAAGCGTAGCAGGGCTTTTCAATCTCGTTACCGGACCGTAGTACGGATAGGCTTTAGCCATTGGTATAAAGGCGTTAAAAAAACTAGGTAATTCCCCCTAATTTATTAATTTTTAGTCTAATAATGCGCAACTGGGTTTGCATAAAATTTTACAGCGTCTACTTTTTTAAAGTAAGAAACGGCACAAATGTCGTGAAGAATCTACATAGTGAGATGCATGTATGAAGTTTATTAAAACAGTGCTTTCTAAAGTTGTAATAGGAGCAGCTGTCGTTGTAATAGCTAACGGTGCTTTTGCTCAAACTAGTGGTGAGGGAAGTGCCTCAGCGAGTCTAGAGAGTTACGTTCGTAAGGTTGTTAATCAAAACCCTGAAGTGCAAGCCAGCTGGCGTCAGCTTCAAGTTGCAATGTCAGATGTTGATATCGCTCGCGGAGGCTTTAGGCCCCAGGTAGACGTATTGGCGACGAGTGCCTACACAGATAGAAATTATGGTTAGACCGAGAGTACATGGGGCACACAGCTTAAATCGCTCTAACCCAAATGCTTTATGACGGGTTTTTAACAAGTAGCGAAGTTAAGCGGTTCAAACAAGCGCAGGTGGTAAGGTACTTTGAATTACTGGGCGAGGTGGAGCAAAAATCGCTTGATACTGCGCTTGCTTACATGGACGTACAGCTGTTTAGAGAATTATTAAGACTGGCCGAAGAAAACCTTATTACTCACGTTGATGTTTTCAAACAGATTGAAGAAAGCGTTGAAGTGGGGGTTGGGCGACGGGCCGACCTAGAGCAAATCAGTGGGTGACTTTCTCTTGCTGAATCCAATGTATTAACCGAGTTGTCTAACCTTCACGACGTCACCGCACGTTTTCTTCGTTTAGTGGGAGAGAAACCTGCAGATAGATTAACGCCTGTAACGTTAAGCTCTGCTTATGTAGACGCCAGTGTGACAGATGTTAAAACGTTATTGACCAATGCCTATGGCACTAACCCGCAATTTAACGCGGCAATTTACAATATAGATGCACAACGTTATGGAGTAGACAGTGCGAAAAGTCTGTATCACTCTCAAGTTAATTTGACGGCGAGCTACGGTGCACAAACGCGAGATCAAGCGGCACTGAATAATACAATCACTGAGGCTAGCGTAGGGGTTAATTTCTCGTACAATCTGTATAACGGGGGCTCTGACCGCGCAGCAATTAGGCAAGCATTGTCTCAGGTGGATCTTGCAAAAGATTTAAGAGACAAAGCGTGTATCGATATGCGGCAAACGGTGCAAATTGCTTACAACGACATTATCAACATTACCGAGCAGCTTCCTTCACTAAACGCGCATAGGCTGTCATCAGATAGAGTGAAGTCAGCTTACATGGATCAGTTTACTATCGGTGAGCGTTCGCTATTAGATTTACTTGATTCTGAAAACGAATACTACGAGTCGAGCTTATTTAGAGGCTCAGTATACCCTTGAGAAAGCGCGGGTTAGGCTTTTGGCTGCCTCGGGCAGTTTGGCGCAAACATTAGGTATTACAAAAGAAGGCGTACCTGACGTACTTGACATGGCAGAAGAAAAAATCAGCTATGACCCCAACTATGTTTGCCCTGTCGTACGCACTAACTTTGAAGATGAGCGAAACATTCTTAAGCGGGATTCTGATGGAGATGGCATTGTAGATTTGTGGGACGACTGTGTAGACTCAACGCCAGGGGCTATGGTTGATGATTTTGGCTGTGAGGCAAAAGAACCAGAGCCGAGCGCTGCCGATTTCACTCTTGACGACGCTCAAATAATCGACTCTTTTAAGGTAAACATAGAGTTTGCATCTAACTCCACAGACGTGTTGCCAGAATACGAAAACAATTTGCAAGACGTCATTGACGCGCTAAATGCTAATCCAAATTCAGGGGTGATTATTCATGGTCACGCCTCACTTGATGGCGATGCAGCATACAATCAGCGCTTGTCAGAGCGAAGGGCCAAGGCTGTTGCGTCTCTTCTTATGACGAAAGCTGATATAGCGCCTCGTAGAATTACCGCTGTTGGCTATGGCGAAAGCCGCCCCTTGGTTAATGAAGAGTCTGAGGCTGCCAATGCGCGTAACCGTAGAATTGAGGCGGCTATTATCCAGCTTCCCTCTAACGAATAGTGATGCGGCAGACCTATATGAAGGATAAAAAGGTCGTACACGACGTATCTTATTTAGAGCAGCAGGGCGGGGTGTTGATGGATTGTTTAATGACAATCTGTCACGCACATCATTTAGATGTATCACGTGTAAGCTTACTTAGTGGGCTACCGTTAGACCACGGTGAACTATCTCCCACGGGCTTTGAACGGGCCGCTAAAAGAGCTGGGCTTGCTAGCCGGACAGTTAAGCGTGATATTGATCACATTAACACGGCTCTATTGCCCGCTGTTTTAGTGTTAAACGAAAAGCAAGCATGTGTCTTACACGGTTTATCTCCGACGCATGCAAGGGTGTCTTACCCTGAGCTGGACGACGCTGTTGTTGAAGTGGCAAGGGAAGAGCTAAGCGCTAGATATACTGGCTACGTTATTTTCGCTCGCCCTGAAATGCAGGCGCAAGAGACAAATTCAAACATTGATAAATCGTCGGTAGGGCACTGGTTGTGGTCGTCTATAAAGACTGCGAAAGGGCTATACCGAGACGTGCTGTTAGCGTCGGTTTTTATCAGTCTGCTTTCTATTGCGCTGCCTTTATTCGTGATGAACGTGTACGACAGGGTTGTGCCTAACGCGGCGCTGGAAACCCTGTGGGCGCTAGCAATTGGCGTTTTGATGGTATTAGCAGCCGACTTCTTGCTGCGCATGCTGCGTCAATATTTTGTGGAGCTAGCGGCAAGCCGTTTAGACGTAACCCTTTCTGCAAAAATCATGGAAAAAGTGCTATCGATAAACTTAGCGAATAAACCTGCTAAGAGCGGTGCGTTTATCAACAGCTTACAGTCTTTTGAAAGTATCAGGCAGTTTTTTGGCTCGGTAACGCTGGTTGCTTTAGTGGACCTACCCTTCGGACTTTTATTTGTCGTTATCATTGCAATGATCGATATCTACTTGATTATCCCAATGCTTATTGGCGCTACTCTCTTATTTCTATACGCAATGAAAGCACAGCGAGTCATGCGCTCGTTGTCTGAAGAATCGATGGAAATAAGCTCGCGTAAGAGCTCGCTTGTTACTGAAAGTGTAACGTCTTTGGAAGACATAAAAGCATTTGGTTATCAAAGTCGAAACCAGAGCGCGTGGGAAAAACAGACCATATTTCTTGCTAAAGCTAATGCGAAGCTTCGCTTAGTTTCCATGTCGGTAAATAACGCCGCACTTTGGATTCAACAGTCGGTAGGCGTGGTCATTATTTTAACTGGCGTCTATTTAATTATCGAAGGCGTAATTACGCAAGGTGGTTTGATTGCCGCTTATTTTTTATCTAGCCGCGCGATGGGGCCTGTTTCACAAGCCGCATCGTTGTTAGCCCAGTTCCATCACGCGGAAACCGCCAAAAATGCCCTTGATGAAATTATGGCAATGCCTAGTGAATCGGGCAGTAATAAGCAGATTAAGAGCAACGTTGTACTGAAAGGCAATATAGATGCAAACCAACTCTGCTTTAAATATCCCGATGAAAATGTACTTGCACTTAAAGACATTAACTTCTCGATTAAACAAGGAGAGCATGTTGCCATTTTAGGAAAAAATGGCTGCGGTAAATCTACACTCAATAAACTTATTATGGGTTTTTATCGGCCTGAATCGGGGCAACTCTTGATGGATGGTATCGATTTACAACAATACGATCCCACGCTGTTGCGCAAGCAAATTGGTTATGTTCCCCAAGAAGTGAGCCTTTTTTATGGAACGCTTAAAGACAATATCATGCCTGAAAACTTGAACATGGATGATAGTGATTTCTGGGAAATATTAAGCCAATGTGGTTTAGCAAAATTGGTCAATAGTAGCGCGAATGGGGTAGAGCAAATAGTTGGCGAGCGAGGCTCTCTACTCTCGGGCGGACAGCGACAAGCGGTCGCTATGGCAAGGGCGCTTGTTCGCGATCCATCTATATACATTATGGACGAACCTACCTCAGCGATGGACTCGACTAACGAAGCGCAAATGAAAGAGACCATAAAAGCCGCGACCGCGGGTAAAACTCTTATTATAAATACCCATCGTACGACCTTACTTGACCTTGTAGAACGGGTGATTGTGGTTGAAAACGGAAAAGTCATTGCAGATGGTAAAAAGGAAGACGTACTTGTGCAATTTAGAAAGTCAAGTCAAACACTTAAGAGGGCACCATGATTTTAAAAAGTGGTGGTGAGAAAAAAGACTGGCTTCAACGATTAATGCGCGGGTGGCTTGCGCCACCTCCGGGGCAAGATTGGGTGTTAGAAGCCGAGTGGTCACGGATTATGCAAACGCCAGTAAAGGCAAAGGGGCTATTGTACCTCGTATCCATCGTACTTTTTCTTTTAGTGGTTTGGTCGTATTTTGCCGAAATTGACGAGGTGGCAAAAGGCGATGGGAAGGTTATACCGTCTCAACAGCTGCAGGTGCTGCAATCGTATGACGGTGGAATCGTTCAAGACATTTTAGTGACAGAGGGGCAAACCGTAAAAGCGGGGCAAGTCCTGCTTAAGGTTGACCCGACGCGATTTCTATCCAGCCTTGAAGAGAACACCACACAATTTGCTGCGCTCGCAGCAAAAGTGCAAAGACTGTCGGCGCTTACTTAAGGTAAGGCACTGAGGTTTAATAAAGCGTTGCAAGAGCAGGCCCCCAGCATTATCGAAAACGAGCGCAAGCTTTATAACTCGAATCTGGCGGAGCTTGATGAAGTAGCCGCTGGCTCAGATTCACGTATTATGCAGCGACGCCAAGATGTGGAAGAGGAACGTGCAAACCTTTCCCAATATCAAAATGTACTGTCTCTAACGAGAAAAGAGTTATCTGTTACAAAGCCGCTGCTTGCTTCAGGTGCCGTTTCGGAAATCGAAATTCTCAGGTTAGAGCGGCAGGTGGTAGAACTTGAAGGCAATATCACGAAGTCTAAAGTGGCCATCGAGCGCGGTCTTAATGCTATCGAAGAAGAAATCATAAAAAAGGAAGAAAGCCGATTAAGATTGGTAAATCGTTGGAATCAAGAGCTTACTGATGCTACCGGCGAGATGGCTACTTTGCAGCAATCCCAAACCAGTTTAGAGGATGTGGTATCACAAGCTGATATCAGATCACCCATCAACGGCACGGTTCAGCGGTTACTTATCAATACGGTTGGCGGTGTTATAACGCCAGGTAGTGCCGTGGTTGAACTTGTACCTCAGGATGACCAACTTATCGTAGAAGCCAAAGTTTCGCCGAAAGACATCGCGTTTATTCGACAAGGCCAGCCAGCTATTCTTAAGTTCAGCGCTTACGATTTTACCATTTATGGTGGCATGTCAGCAGAAGTACAACCTATTAGTGCCGATGCTATTACTAATGATAAAGATGAAACTTACTACTTAGTAAGATTGGAAACAAAAAGGAGCATAGCAGATGAATCCCTCGACATTTTGCCGGGGATGATAGTTCAGGTTGATATATTGACGGGGAAGAAAACCGTGCTTAATTATATATTATCGCCATTGTTCAACGTGACAGCTTCTGCGCTGAGGGAGCGTTAAATGAGATATTTTATTGCCGAAAAAGGTTTACAAGGCGCGCTAACTCAGTACTCATGGACAAAATATAATACCGTTACCAGTATTGAGTGTAAGGAAAGTGACTGCATCTGGATATTAGCTACCGAAGGTGACTGGCGCCAACAACTTATCGCCGCAAAACAGAAAGTTTCTCAGGTGGTATTACTTACCTACAAGTATGATCGTTTAGAAATGCAGACAGCGCTGATGCTAGGAGCAAGAGCGTATTGCCATGCCCTTGGCGCTGAATCTTTATTAGCATCGGTTGCTCGCGTTATAGAAGCCGGGGGCATGTGGCTACCTAACGAGTTACTGTCTGTTACGACGTCAAACGTTGCTTCAAACCTCCAAACGAAGCGAATACTACCAACCCTTAAAAGCCTAACAAACAGAGAAAGGGATGTATTAAGCTCTATCCTAGATGGGCTTAGTAATAAGGAAATAGCGCGGGAACTCGGTATCACCGAGCGTACCGTCAAAGAATATGTCGGTACGCTGCTTAACAAGTTCCAAGCTAAAGACAGAATTAGTCTGCTGCTTCGCTTAGGTGAGTTTAGTCATCTAAAAGATGCTCTATAACCTCAATATGAGAAACTACCCCGTCAATACCAAGCTCGATAAATAGATCTTGGTGATCAGCACGTTTAACGCCATCAGCGTATACATCAATACCAAAGGTGTGAGCTAACGAGCAGAAGCCTCTGATAAATGCGTGATTGGCGGGATTAAAGTCGATGTCCGCCATAAAAGCAGAATCAATCTTCACATAATCTAAGCCCATCTCTTGTACGTTTAATAATTGAGAGAAAGACTCGCCAACGCGCTTAAGGCCAATCATGCAATCTTTGGCTTTTAGTGTGTTACAAAAATCTTTAAATTCATCTGGGAAACGCGTGGCGGTAGACTCACGTACTTCAAAACATAATCTGCTCCAAATTTTTCTTTAACTTCCTGTTCGAGTTTTGGAAACTCGATAATATAGTGATCCTTGATTTGCAGGCCAGCTAGTAGCAGAGCTACGAAAGCTAAGCAGTGCGACGCAATTAGGGAAAGGGTCATGGTTTTTGTTTATTTTTAGACTAAAGTATAAATGAGGTTACTAGGACGAACATTAAACTTAAGTATTGATTGTTATACGTTGTTATAGATATAACATGGCTATGCTGATAAACCAACCATGATTTTTCTCGGGAAATTATTTAATAGAGGCTATTTTTTTACTACAAAATCATTTTCTTGGATGTTCGCGATAACGCCTGTACCTGTGTTTACCACCGTTGATGAATTGCCAAAGGCACGGTCGACAATAAACGTGCCAGGGTACACAGCATACTGAAGGTACGTCCTGCCAAGGTTATCTATTACTTCTTTAGCTTGATAAAGATATAGTTCATCTTTCTCAGAAATGCCATTATCTCTCCCTAAAGAAATTGAAATTTTGTTGTTTGCCACGCTAATTACCCTACCTGTTATAGGCTGGCAAGCAGTGGATTCTTTGATATCTTCTATTGCCTCGCTGATGCTTACGTCAATGGCTTGACCATAGCGGGACTGCCAAAAGGTTGACGAAAACTCATCAACATCTTCGAATCTGTCAAACGTCCATTCTTCTTGGTTTCTATACGACGAGGTATAAAGCAGACCCCCATTTATTCCATCATAAACCTGAAGTGACATTGAGAATGCGCGCTCTGGTGTACTATCACGCCACGGTGTAAACACAGACGGGGTATCTTTTGGGCCCATACTTAAATCGTCGATAACACCAATAATCACAAACTGAGTGTTACTTTGGGCCGATAGGGTGCGTATATTCTCTGCGGTAAACCGGCTGTCAAATTTTGCCGTATGAGGTGCAACATAAGTAATGCTAAGGTTGTTGGTTTGAGCTTTCATTGCCTCTACGAGTCGCTGAGTGAAAGCTTTGTCGAAATTAGGCATATTACCATGGGTCAAATGACCTCTATTTCTAATTCTAAAGTGTGTAGTGGCGAAGTGTTTCTCATCAAGCTGTGCATCGCACGTCTTACCTTTAGGAAAAATATCGGCTCGGACACGCACGGTAATTACCTCACCGTTAAAGGTTTCGTTAACTAGCTCAAGCTGATTAACTTCGCCGGTAGAGCGGATTGTCATTTCTTCGTTTTTAAGCAATCCATTGGTGAGTTTGGCAACACTGTGCACTGAAGCGCCGGCAAACAGCATTGCTTGTTTTAACGCTTCTTGCGTGGCCGTGCGTTTAGCTGCTTCTTTATTACCATCTAGCACAACCGCTTGCCCCGTGGCCTCATACCACGCGGCATGCGCTTGCCCAATAAGAAAAACTAATAGGCAAACTACCGCCACAGCAATATTAAAACATTTCGCCAGAGTTGTTCTGCTTATGCGTTGCACCACACACTCCTATTGTTGCTCAGCCTATTCGCCAGATTAATACCACGAACTATGCGAAAAAAGTGCCAAGTGATGTGGGTTTTCTATAATAAGTTAAAATGGGCGCACATCTTGCTTTCTTTGGGCTATATCAGCGAGTAAATGCGTGCCTGATGTAGGCAGGCGAATCGGTGAATACCGAAAAATTAGGCGTTAGGTCAAACAGGCTATCGAGCGTTGTCATAGCGTATCTAATAGAAGCTAACAAATAGTTAAGCCGTCAGTAACCTGTTATTGATGCAAATTGAGGTTTAGATTCATGTGCTTGAATAAATTGAAAAAATCGAAAGTGCTTATTCAGTCTTCCATTCTCGGTTTCGCTCTCAGTATAAGTGGCTGTGGCATTATTGATAAACATGTCGAGTGGGAGACGGTTGAGCCAGAAAGCTATCCCGTTCTGAAGGCCATTGGCTATGCGCCGATTTCATCTCAGCGAGGTGAAAGTGATAGTATGAAATTGATAATGGCAATGAAAGCGTCAAAATTAGATGCATACAGAGAACTCACAGAACAAGTATATGGTCAAAAAATTGAAGGCAGCCAATCAGTTTCCCATCTTGTTGTAGAGTCGGAATCGTTGCGAGCCTCAGTTGAAGGCGTGATAAGAGGCGCTGAAGTCGTCAAAACTTATCCGGTAGGGGAGGACACCTACGTGACAGAACTCTCTTTAGATATGCAGCAAGTTTATGATATTTATTTATCTACCGCGAAGCCAAGAAGAGTCAAAGACGTAAAATACTATTAGGAATGGGGCGATATAAAGGAGCGCAGGCTGCTTGGGTTTATAGGGCCTAAGCGCTGACGCCAGAACCTAAGGTTCCGCCTTTTGGCTTTCCCTTCTTATCATAAGTAAGCGACTCTTTCGCACGCACTTCCATCATCAAATTCCGCAGGTGTGTGAGGCGTAGCTGTCCTTGCTCCACGGCTTTTTGATTGACTTGTGTGCGGTACTTGCAATCGTCAAGTAGACGCTTTGCTTGCTCCATTAAACTTTCATCGTATTGGGACAATGAGGCAGAGCCAGCGAGAGTACGCTCGATATCACTATCAAGTGTCTGAATGGACGTGAGTAGCTGCGTTTTTTCGTCTAGTACCTTCATCAACGATTCAGCGTCACGAGAGCTTATAAGCTGAAGCTCCTTCTCAAGCAAGGCAACAAGTGTAGAGAGTTGCTCTACTTGCTTAGCTATTGCTTGGGATAATGGGCTGTTTTGTTCAGTCACTCTTACGCTCTACTATTCACTTGATTATTTTTATTTGGTACCGAAAATTTCACCTTCAAGTTTCGCTATTTTGTTAGCGAGCACTTCTGGATTCACTTTATATTCGCCACTTTGAATCGCTTTCTTTAAACGATCTACTTTGTCTTGATTAACAGGCGCTTCAGTTCCTTTTTTCTGCACTTGATTTAGCTGCTGTGCAGATTGAGTCAGCGACACTGAGTCTTGACGTGGCGCTGGAGCCGTCTGCGCGCTTTGTGCCGCAGCCTGTTGCTGAGACTGCTGCGTCTGGTTTTGTTGCGCAACCTTCCCATTATCAACGGGTGTTTTAGGTAACCCATTGTTTATATTATTAATAGCCATAATAAGTCCTCACTACTTTTTTGCCTCTGTAAAGTATATCGGCCTTTACGCTTATTTCTTTAGCCAAATTATGCACAAAAAAGTAGATATTTACTGCCTCAATTACAAGTGTATCACGACTTCTTCAGGGCTTGCGACTCTAGCGATTACTGCTTTTCTGCTGCTTGCGTTTAAAACCTTAATATTATCACCCACGACGCCGTCTTGTTGCGCAATACCGGCAGTCTTAACTTCCATGCCAGCTACCTCAGCAGTAATAGTAATTCTATCGCCTTTGCAGACAAAGCATAGCATATTCGATTGGATTGCTTGTCCGTTAGTTACTCGGCGCTTCATTCTAGCGCCAATAAGGGCTTCTAAATCGGTAAATGCGGTATGCCGCAATCGTCTAACGTCAACTTTTGCCAGTGTTAAATTAGAAGAAGTAAGAACCGTGCCAGGACTGACGGCTCCTTGGGTAACAACGATTTCTTTTGTGCGTGTAACTTGGCCGCTGGTAAACAAATACCATTCATTATTTTGACAGCTAACGCGCACCGATATATACGACTGACTTAGCGCTTCTTGCGAAGCATTATACTGAAAACCGGTGGGGCAATCTGGAATATTTATCCTATCGTCTATCTTCACAATAGCCACATCAATGCTAGTATCCTGCGCATTATCAGTAAGTTGAGAGAGCAAATATTGCTTTGCGCCTTCTTCTACGCGTACGTGATTAGTCATTGCCGCTAAGCAACTTATTGAAATCACACTAAGTACCACGCATAGAAGTAAGCGAGTAAGTGATTGGTGCATTGTAGCGTTATTTGGTTTCATAGTGACTTTTCGTGTTCAGTTTACGAGTTATTGACTATGCTTAGTAACAACAGTGTAAATCCGCATTGGATTTAATTGCAAAGCGTACAGTAAGGTCAATAGGCGCTAGTCTCAACGCAGGCTTATCAACGTTGTAATAATTGGCGATTACAAAAACAAAAATGACATTAAGTGTCATTTTTCTGTCGTTTGACCTGCGAAAATTTAGTGATATTGTCTATCTTTACTATCAGAGGCAATGATCATGCCCAGTATTATTTAGAGGTGACCTATGTCGGGGATTTTAGATTCAGTAAACCAGCGCACGCAGCTTGTTGGGCAGAATCGCTTGGAGCTGTTGCTGTTTAGACTGAACGGCCGCCAACGCTTTGGGATCAATGTTTTTAAAGTGCGGGAAGTGCTGCAATGTCCTCCGCTAACCGCTATGCCAAAACTCAATCCTCTGGTGCGGGGGGTGGCACATATTCGTGGGCAAACTATTTCAGTTATCGACTTAAGCATGGCAACGAGAGGCCGACGGATTGAGGACATTTCTAATGCCTTTATCGTTATCGCAGAATACAATCGTTCGGTGCAGGGGTTCTTAGTGGGCGCTGTGGAACGTATTATAAATACCAACTGGGACGCAATTATGCCTCCTCCACAAGGTACGGGGCGAGCAAGTTACTTAACCGCGGTTACTGAAGTTGAAAATGAATTGATTGAGATCCTTGATGTAGAAAAAATTCTCAATGAAATTTCGCCGCTTAATGCAGAAGTAAGTACTGAGGTAGCTGAAGGCTTAACCACAGAGGGCCAAGAAAATAAGATTATCTTTATTGCAGATGATTCTTCAGTGGCTCGAAATCAGGTTAGAAAAGCATTAACGTCGCTTGGCCTTGAAATTGAGCTTGCGAAAAACGGCTTAGAGGCTTTGAAACGGTTGAAAGAAATCGCTGAAGAGTATGGCGATGTAACTAACCGTGTTGGGGTTTTAGTGTCTGATATTGAGATGCCGGAAATGGATGGTTATACGCTGACGGCGGAAATAAAAAATACGCCGGAATTGCAGAAGCTTCACGTCGTGCTCCACACTTCACTTAGTGGTGTATTTAACCAAGCAATGGTACAGAAAGTCGGCGCTGATGATTTTATCGCAAAATTCCACCCTGATGAGCTTGCGACCGCAGTACAAAAATGGCTAATGACAGAGTGCGAATAACGGAGCAATATAGGATTGGCTAATAAAGACGTTTCGCCAGCAAGTTACCTGAAGTTCAGAGAATTCTTAGAAAAGCAGTGCGGTATAGTACTAGGTGATAATAAACAATATCTAGTGCGCAGCCGCTTGGCTTCTTTGCTCTTCAAATATAAATACGAGTCGGCTGACGAACTGATTGATGTCGTTGTACGAGGTTTTGACAGATCTTTACTTCAAAGCGTCATAGATGCAATGACGACCAATGAGACCCTTTGGTTTCGCGACAACTATCCTTTTGACCTTCTTGTTAAAGACCTGTTTCCTAAGTTATCGGCAAAGAACCAAAAGATACGGATTTGGAGCGCAGCGTGCTCTTCCGGTCAAGAGCCATACTCCATCGCTATGTCTGTACTTGAGTATCAGCGTCAGCGTCCCGGCGCTTTGCGTGCGGGGGTTGAAATTGTTGCCACTGACTTGTCCTCTGAAATGTTGCAAAAGTGCGAATCGGGCATCTATGACGAGCTGTCATTGGCTCGGGGTTTATCGCCCCAACGACGACAAGCATTTTTTCAAAAAAATGAAAGCGGTTTGATGCAGATAAAGCCTGATGTTCGCCGGATGGTAAACTTCAGAAGCCTTAACCTTCTTTCAAGCTATGCCGCCCTTGGCCGCTTTGACATCGTTTTCTGCCGCAACGTGCTCATTTATTTTTCAGCAGACATCAAGCAGCGCATACTGCAACAAATTGCCGGACAACTGCAGTCTGAAGGCATACTTTTCCTTGGCGCTTCTGAGTCTATCAGCGCGGCAAGCGATACATATAATATGGTGAAGTGCCACCCTGGCCTCTACTACCAGAAAAAATGATCTTACTTATCGGCCTGATAAATAATAATTTTTTATCGATCAGGTCGACCACTATTTAAAAAACCTCCGTCAAAAACTCATTATGGCATCTGCCTTGCTAACTATTTTCGTAGACGACATTTACACGGAAACCGTCACATCTTAATTCCGTCAAATTGTCACCATTAAATGTTTATAAGTATGTCAGAGGTCATGTTATGGCTATTAACCTAGATAAACTGGTTGGCTTTCAGGAGTCGGCGCTCAAGATACGCACAGAGCGTATGGAAGTTATTTCAGGGAATCTAGCAAACGCAAATACGCCAGGCTACAAAGCGAGAGACATCGACTTTAATAAAGCGATGCAGTCGGCAATGCATGAGGCATCAAGCAACTCATCAAGCCGGGCTTCTTCAGGTCTAGTGCGGACAAATGATCGCCACTTAAGCGGCAATCCTTCGTCAGTAGCGGCAAACTTTGACATGCAGTACCGCATACCTACTCAGCCTGATACCGGAGACGGAAACACGGTAGAAGTACAAGCGGAAAGAAACCGATTTTTAGACAACGGATTGCGCTACCAAGCTAGCCTTGAGTTTTTGAATGGAAAAATTAAAGGCATGAAAAAAGCGCTTAGCTCAGGAGGCCAGTAGTCATGAGTTTATTTAACGTAATGCAAATATCGAGCACGGGGATGGAGGCAGAAAACGTACGCCTAAATACCACGGCCAGTAATATTGCCAACGCAAACTCGGTTAGCAGTAGCTATGACGAAACTTACCGAGCACGTCATCCCGTTTTCGCAACGGCACTACAAGACGCTATGCGCGACCAGTCAAAAGGCGCAGGTGTTCAAGTTAAAGGTATTGTTGAAAGTGATGCACCACTTCAAGTTGAGTACTCACCTAACAACCCTATGGCTGACGAAGATGGCTATATCTACAAGCCGAACGTGAACATTGTGGAAGAAATGGCAAATATGATGTCAGCATCAAAAGCGTATGAAACCAACGTACAGGTAGCTGATACAACAAAACGCATTTTCCGTCGCGTACTGCAGCTAGGTCAAGGGCAGTAATTTGCCTCTTGAGTAATGTGAGGATTAATAAGTGAACACTATTAATAACACCGGCTTAAATACTGATCTGTATTGGCAGGAAGAAACCGTCAAGATAGCTGATGGAACTGAACAGCAGCTAACGCAAGAAGACTTCTTCTCAATGCTAACAGAACAGCTTGCCAACCAGGATCCCACTGCGCCCGTGGACAATGACCAAATGGTCGCGCAAATGACCTCTTTTACTATGGCTGATGGTATCTCTCAGCTCAACGAAAAGTTCGAATCATTTGCTGTTTCAATGACGTCAAATCAAGCGCTGCAGGCATCGAGCTTAATTGGTCAAAACGTACTTGTTCAAGGCAACGTTGGTTATATGGCAGCTGAAGGTGACGGCCTCTCCGGCGTTATCGTGAACGAAAAAACCGTTCAGAACATGACTATTTCCATCGAGAACCAGTTTGGCGAAGTGATCAAAACTATCGATGCAGGCACACAAAGTGCTGGCAACATTGAGTTTGAATGGGACGGCAAAGATCAGCACGGCAATCAAATGGCGCCAGGTGAATATGTCATCAGCGCTACGGGCGAGCTAAATGGTGAAGGTGTTCAATTAAACACAGCCGTTAATCGTCATGTTGGAAGTGTAAGCTTGGCAGGTAGTGGCCAAGGCGTAATTTTGAATTTGGATGGTGATGTCAGTATCAATCTTGATGACGTCATTCAAATCGGCAGTTAGCAGGAGAATCAATAATGTCTTTTAATATTGCACTGAGTGGCGTTTCAGCCGCACAAAAAGATTTGGATGTGACCGCCAACAACATCGCAAACGTAAATACAGTTGGCTTTAAAGAATCACGTGCTGAATTCGGTGACGTGTATGCCGCATCGCTTCTCTCAGGTGGTAAAACGAAAGTAGGTGACGGTGTACTAACCCAAGAAGTTGCACAGCAATTCTCACAAGGTAGCCTTCAGTTTACCAACACGTCGCTCGACTTGGCGATTACGGGTAACGGTTTCTTTGCGACAGTACCAGAAATTACGTCGCGTGACTTTTCATTCACTCGTGCTGGCCAGTTTAAGCTAGATAGCGACAATTTCGTTGTAAACAGCAACGGCGACAATCTATTAGGCTTCCCCGTAAACTCTGATGGCACCAGTGCATCCGTTGCCCTAAGTACAACGGAACCGGTACGTATACCAGACTCGTCAGGCTCACCTGCTCAAACCACAGAAGTTGATATTCGTATGAACTTACCTGCTGGTGATGCGGCGCTAGACCCCCAGGATTTCGATCCAGAAGATCCGCTAACCTACAATGCAGCAACCTCGGTTACGGTTTACGACTCATTGGGTGATAGCCATGTAATGACGTATTACTTCATAAAAGATGCTACCCCTGGTGTGGACAATGAGTGGTACGTCGCTACTGCCGTGGACGATACGCTTGTGGACATGACGGACTCAGCTGGCAATGATACAGACCCAACTACAGCAGTTAACAGTGTTGGTGGCAACACTGGTAATGCAGTAACCGCATCTAAGCTGATTTTCTCCCAAGGTGGTGACTTTGCTGGTATGGAAACCCCTGATGGATTGCCAACGTTAGACTTCAAAATGCAAACTGAAGCGTTAGGTGCGGGTATCCTTGCAAATGGCTCGGATCCTACCCAGCAAATCAGTATCGATTTTAATCTAGACATTAATAATGCAACGCCAAACGAACCAACGCAGTTTGCATCAGCGTTCGAAGTGACATCACTTGAACAAGACGGTTTGCCGGTAGGCCGACTTACCGGTATTGATATTGGCCCTGACGGACTAGTACGAGCCACGTTCTCTAACGGTACTTCTGAACCCATTGTTCGCGTTGCACTTGTTCGTTTTTCAAATGAGCAGGGCTTAACCCAAGAAAGCAGCACGCAATGGAAAGAAAGTATTCTTTCTGGTGAAGCACTAGCGGGCGAAGCGACTACAGGGACATTTGGCGAGATTAACTCTTCGGCACTTGAGCAAGCGAATGTAAACCTGACCACTGAGCTAATTGATATGATCATCGCTCAGCGTAACTTCCAGGCAAACTCTCGAGCGCTCGAGGTTAACAACTCACTGAACCAGACTATCCTTAATATTCGATAATTAAGGTCAAGGCTTCGGCGTTAAGGCAATAAAGCGGCAATTTTCAGGCGTTTAAATTCGCCTGAGAAGCCCACAAAATGTAGAGGTCGCACAAATGCGGCCTTTTTATTTTTCTATATATTTCAATCCAATACCTTTCGTAAATTTCAATTGTGTTAAATATCCACAGATTGGCACTGCCTTTGCAAAATCTTGTTTAAGGTTTAATCAGAGTCAAAAGTTAGTCATGGATAAACTTCTCTACATTGCAGCAAGTGGCGCATCCCAAGACCTATTAGGAACGGGCATTCGCGCTAATAACCTAGCTAATGCACAAACCACGGGTTTTAGAGCTCAGTTAGAGCAGGCAAGGTCAATGCCGGCGTACGGCGAAGGCTTGCCGACCCGCGTCTTTTCTATGACTGAGAGCCCTTCGAATAATTATGAATCGGGCCCAATGATAAAAACTGACCGAGATTTAGACGTGGCGATTCAAGGCGATGGCTGGTTTGCTGTACAGGATGAAAACGGTCAGGAAGCGTATTCTAGAGACGGCAACTTTAAGCTAGGCGATGACGGAATTTTGACAGACATTCACGATCGTGTGGTGCTAGGTGACAACGGGCCGATTTTTCTGCCGGTACCTTTAGATAACCTTAACATTGCCGCCGACGGCACCTTGTCCATGAGACAGTTAGGCGCCCCCGCAAATGTCATCGAGGAGGTAGGGCGTCTTAAGTTAGTTTCTCCAAACTACGCCGACATGGAACGCGGCAATGACGGCTTGTTTAGAATGGAAGATGGCTCAATAGCGCAAGCCAATGCCAACGTAAAAGTAATGTCTGGCATGCTTGAAGGCTCTAACGTTAATGCAGTGGAAGAGATGGTAGATATGATAAGCCTTCAGCGTCATTACGAGCTTCAAGTGAAAGTGATGAAACAAGCTGAAGAGCTTGATACACGTGGCAACATGTTGCTACGCATCCTGTAAACGAATTTTAAATATCGTTGCTTTATGAGCAACGTCGGAGGTCAACATGCATCCAGCATTGTGGATAAGTAAAACCGGGCTAGACGCCGCACAGACCGATGTGGCAGTGGTGTCTAACAACCTAGCAAATGCGTCAACCGTAGGCTTTAAAAAAGATCGCGCGGTATTTGAAGACTTGCTTTATCAAAACATTAATCAGCCAGGCGGCCGCTCTTCAGCTGATACCGAACTTCCTTCTGGGCTTATGCTTGGTTCAGGTTCAAAAGTGGTGGCTACTCAAAAAGCCCACACGCAAGGTAACTTACTAACCACTGAAAACGCGTTGGATATGTCAATTCAAGGCCGTGGTTATTTTGAAATACTGCAGCCTGACGGCACTATCGCTTATTCACGTAATGGTCAGTTTTCACTTAACGACCAAGGGCAAATTGTTACCTCAGGAGCTGGCTTTTTACTACAGCCTGAAGTGGCCGTGCCTGAAGATGCGCAGCAAATCACTATCTCTCAAGATGGTGAAATTAGCGTAAGTATTCGAGGACAAGCAGAGCCTCAGGTGTTAGGGCAATTAAATATTTCTGATTTTGTGAACCCGACGGGTCTTCAGCCTACGGGACAGAACCTTTTCGTAGAGACAGCGTCAAGCGGTGCGCCTATTCAGGGTATACCTGGACTTCAAGGGTTAGGTTATATCTCTCAAGGTACGCTAGAAACATCGAACGTAAACGTAACTGAAGAATTGGTTAATCTTATTGAAAGCCAACGCTTGTATGAGATGAACTCAAAAGTTATCTCATCGGTTGACCAAATGCTTGGTCAGGTTATTCAGCAACTTTAATGGGTAGCATCATGCGTATTCTAGGTTTATCTGCTGCACTACTTATACTTGGCGGCTGCGCCAGTACCAGCGAACCACCGGTTCAGGCCAACGACCCGTCGTTTGCCCCTGTGGTGCCAGATTACCCGCGTGAAACGGTCGTAGAAGATGGTTCTCTGTTTCGTTCACATATGGCGAATAGCCTGTATTCAGATGTTACAGCCAGAAGAGTGGGAGACATCATTACCGTTACGTTAAGTGAGAATACCCAAGCGAGTAAGTCGGCGGATACATCTACTGCTAAAGACACGAACGTGAATCTTAATCCTATTACAGGGTTGGCAGGTCAAGCCATTAACATAGGCGGTGAGTCCATACAGTTAGGCGTAAGTTCGTCACGGGACTTCTCAGGAGATGCCGCAGCGAATCAAAGCAACAGCTTAATTGGCGCTATTTCTGTTACCGTAGTCGACGTTCTGCCTAACAGCAATCTTGTTATTCGTGGTGAGAAGTGGTTAACGCTAAACCAAGGTGACGAGTACATTCGGCTTACCGGTATTATTCGCCCCGCTGATATTAGCCCTGAAAACGAAATCGTTTCGACTAAGGTGGCCAATGCACGCATCCAATATTCAGGTACCGGCTCCTTTGCGCGTGCGCAAGAAAAGGGTTGGTTAACCAAGTTTTTTGATTCCACTTGGTGGCCTCTTTAGGTTTAGGAAGGAGAGTGAACATGCGTTTATTTTCAGCTGTACTTGCCGTTTTCACACTGCTTTTATCTTCTCAAGCAGCCGCCCAGCGCATTAAAGATTTGGCGAGTATTCAAGGGGTGCGTAGTAACCAGTTAGTTGGTTATGGCTTAGTGGTTGGTTTACCTGGAACAGGTGAACAAAGCCCGTTTACTGAACAGAGTTTTAGAACGATGTTAAGTAACTTTGGTATCAGCTTAGACGCTAATACCAAACCAAAAATTAAAAACGTAGCTGCGGTAGCAGTGCATGCGGAATTACCCGCATTCGCTAAACCTGGCCAAACTATCGATATTACCGTGTCGTCAGTAGGTGAAGCATCGAGCCTTCAAGGTGGAACTCTACTTCAGACATTTCTTCGCGGTGTTGATGGCAAAGTGTATGCGGTGGCGCAAGGTAGTTTAGTTGTTAGCGGTTTCGGCGCGCAAGGCGGCGACGGTTCGCGTATTGTTGTGAATACGCCAACAGTAGGGCGTATCCCAAACGGTGCAATGGTAGAGCAGTCGGTACCTAGTGGTTTTGCCAACGGTGACACGTTAACACTTAACCTTCATTACCCAGATTTTTCTACCGCAAAAGCGCTGGCGGACACAATCAATGAACGCTTAGGCGCACAACCAGAAAATGGCTACATTATTGCTAAGCCCATTGATGCGGCATCGGTTCGCGTTACCGCCCCACGTGATGTAGGCCAGCGCGTAGGTTTCTTAGCAACCCTTGAAAACTTCGAATTTACACCAGCAGATGCACCAGCACGGGTAGTGATAAACAGCCGCACGGGTACTATCGTCATCGGCAGCGACGTACGGTTACTGCCAGCGGCCATTACTCATGGTGGTTTAACGGTAACCATCTCAGAAAATCAGCAGGTGTCTCAACCTAACGCATTCGCCGACGGTCAAACCGCCGTCACTACACAATCTATTGTGGATGTGGATTTAGCGGATAGCCGCATGTTTAAGTTCGAACCAGGCGTAACGCTTGACCAGCTTGTTCGCGCCGTTAACGAAGTTGGCGCGGCACCGGGTGATTTAATGGCAATTTTAGAAGCATTACGTCAAGCAGGGGCTTTACGTGGTGAGCTCGTTATTATCTAACAGCGTTCAGCGAAGCATGGTGGAATAAATACGATGGAATCACTCAGCACAAAAAGCCAGCTTGATATGGCGCGCAATGTCCACGATATGGGCAGTATTAACAAAATGCGCGAAGCCATTGCATCAGGCGATGAGACTGTACTGCAAGAAGCAGCCCAGCAGTTCGAAGCTATCTTTGTGCAAATGATGCTGAAATCTATGCGTAAAGCGCAAGATGCGCTAGCTGATGAAAATAGTCCCTTTAATTCACAACAAGTGAAGTTTTATCGCGATATGCACGACCAACAGCTTGCTACAGACTTAACCTCGGGAGGGGGCTTGGGCCTTGCGGATGTGATTGTAAAACAGCTGGGGCAAACGGAAGACAGCTATACACCCGCTAGTGTAATTAGAAGCGATGGCGACATCTCATCCTTAAACAGAAATCGCATACAAAGTGTTGCTCAAGCACAAGATGTAGCGCTTTCTTCTAGCTCGATAAAGAGTCAGTCAGCGCAAAAAGATGCCATGTTTGAAAGCCCTGAACAATTCGTTGAAAGCCTAATGCCAATTGCAGAAAAAGTTGCAGAAAAGTACGGCATGGATCCGAAAGCCATTATTTCACAAGCTGCGGTGGAAACGGGTTGGGGAAAGTTTGTTATCCATAAAGCTGATGGAAGTAGTTCACACAATTTATTTGGTATAAAGGCCAACAAAGGGTGGGGTGGTGAGCAGGCCATCGTAGATACCCTTGAGTTTAATAACGGTTTACCACAAAAGCAAAAAGCGGCGTTTAGATCTTACTCTTCGGTAGAAGAGGCTATGGAAGACTACGGACGCTTTATTACCTCGCAGCCACGCTATAGCCGTGCTGTGGAAAATGCTTCTGATGCTGCGCGTTACACAAATGCACTTCAAGAAGCAGGCTATGCTACCGACCCTGAATACGCGAGCAAGATTATGGCTGTTTACGACAGTGACCGTCTTAGCGCGTTGATGCCATAGATTAGGGCCATAGATTAGGGCCATAGTTTAGGGCCATAGGTGAGGAGAATACAGTGAGTTCTGTTGATTTATATTCTTTAGCGACAAGCGGCGTAAACGCTAGCAACAAGTTACTTCAAACTACAAGTAACAACATTGCTAATGTGAATACGCCTGGCTATGTTCGCGAGCGCACTGAGCTTCAAAACAGCCAAGTTTTTGGTGTTGAGATTGGCAATACCGAGCGGGTAATCAACGTATTTGCACAGAACCAGTTACGTCGCGATATTACCGCAGTGGGTGAACTCGAAGCATTTTCTAATAAGACTACGGCCATTGATAATCTTCTGGCAAGCGAAGCTAACTCTATTTCACAAGGATTAAGCGAATACTTTTCTGCCCTACAAACAGCCGCTGACGACCCCACTAATCTTGCATCTCGAGAGCAGGTACTAGGTAAATCCGAATCTCTTTACAACCGTATGAGAACCTTGTCGGATTACATGCTAGAAAAAGAAGAAGAGCTCAATTTGGAGTTCACTTCTATGGTGAACCGAGCTAATACCCTTATCGGAAATATTGGCGATTTAAACCGCAATATCGTTATTGCAAATGGCAATAATACCAGCGATCAGCCCAGTGCTCTGCTTAACGAAAGAGACCAAGCGATAGATGAACTCTCGTCTATTATGGGCATTACGGTTAAAGAAAGTACTACGCAAAACGGCGCCGTGACAATAAATCTTACTTCAGGGGAATCACTGGTACTTGAAAACGGCGCCTTCAATTTGTTTGAGCTAAGTTCTAGTGCCGATTTGACCACCAAGGAAATTAAGCTTGAAACTAATTTTGGTTCTCAGACAAAAAACGATGCATCAATACGCATTGTTGAAGATGATTTAGGTGGCGCATTAGGCGGTTTATTCAGGTATCGAAACGAAGTGCTTGGCCCCACTATGCGCGATGTGGGTCAGCTATCGGTCGCTTTTGCCGATGCCATGAATACGCAAAACAAGCTAGGCATGGACTTAGATGGCCAGATTGGCGGAAATATTTTCGATATTCCGTCTTTTAGAGGGTTGGCGTATGAAGATACTGACGGAGACTATGTTGTTACCGCACAGCTCACTGAAGGCAAGGGCGCTGAATTAACGGATGCGGATTATAAAATTGAAGTAACCGCAGTGTCTGCTGGTGTACCTAGCGAAATAGAAATTACATTTTTAAATCCTGATGGTACACCGAAAAAAGACGGTTCTGGCAATGATATCATTTTTTCAAACTTTGCCGTATCACCGGGCTTTAATGAACTACCCGGTGGCATTGAAATCGACTTTTCGGGCGGGGACCCGTATACAGTTGGTAATGAATTTTTGATCCAGCCCACTAAAGACGTTGCGTCAAACATAAGCTTAGATACAAATCGCCCTGAAGATTTAGCCTTCGCCAATCCGGTAAGAGCCGGGGCCGATAGCACAAACTTAGGTAGCGCTAACGTTATAGACGTAACCGTTTCAAATACGGAAGTGGGAACGTCCGCTTTTGACGGCGCGGGTGGCATTCTAAATTCAGCCCCTGCTCAAATTAGTTTTACTGCAGCCGATACCTATGAAGTGTTAGACGGTAGCGGGACGGTTTTAGCTACTGTTACTGGTACAACAGATTTAACGAACCTTATTGGTCAAGCGGGAATAAGCCCTGATCCAGGGTTTGATCTAAGCTTAGATGGTGTACCGAAAGCCGGTGATAGCTTTTCAATTAGCTATAATACAGATGGTTTCAACGATAACAGCAACGCGCTTAATTTAGCTGCTATTCAAAATGAAAACAAAGTGCAGGTAAGTAGTGAGGCCACGAACAAGCCACGCACGTTCCAAGATGCGTATGCGTCAATGGTTGGGCGCATTGGTGAAGATGCATCAATGGCCAGTGTTTCTCTTGCATCAGCTGAAGCGATGAAAGTTCAATCGCAAAATTGGTTTGAGTCTGTGTCAGGTGTAAGCTTGGATGAAGAAGCAGCTAACTTGATAAAATACCAGCAGAGCTATGCTGCTGCAGCACGTATTTTATCTACGGCTCAAGAATTGTTTAATACCATTTTGCAGTCGGCAAGGTAGGTTAATTATGCGTATAACAACGAATCAAATTTATGATCAAAACATGCGCTCGATTATGCAAAATCAGGGCGATTTGGCGAAAACCCAAGAACAGCTAGCTTCAGGTAAGCGCATAATCACACCCAGCGATGACCCTGTTGGTGCTGCAAAGGTACTACGCTTGACCGAAGAAATTGATGAGCTTACTCAGTTTCAACGCAATAATGATTTGGTAACCGGTTCGCTCGAGCAGCAAGAGGCTGTGTTGACTAATATTACCGACTCTATTAATCGGGCGCGCACGCTCGTTGTTCAATCAGGTAATGGAATATTATCTGATCCTGACAAACGGGCTCTTGGGGCAGAACTCGAACAGATTAAACTTGAAGTTTTTGATCTTATGAACACCCAAGATGCTGATGGTAATTACTTGTATGCGGGCTATCAATCAGGTAATCAGGCGTTTGAATATAACCCAGCCGCAAGCGGCAATGCTATTACCTTTGCGGGCGACCCAGGTGTTAGCTTTGTTCAGCTCTCTAATAGCTCGAAAATTCAATCAACCAGTAATGGCTACGAAGTTTTTGAAAACGTACTATCCCGCTTTAAATTTTCTGTAGACGGTAGCACTGGCGCTACGGTTAACACTGCAACAGTGAAGCAGCAGGGCACATTTGATACCTTTTTTGATAAAAATTATGACCCAGTCGTTGCCGCCAACAACAACTATCGCATCAATTTCCTTGCTTCGGGGCAGGCTGAGTTAGTAAACCAAGGTACTGGAACCGTGGTTGACTCGGTTGCTTATACATCTGGACAGCCTTTCACTATAAAAGGGATGGAGTTTGAAGCGGTGGCGGCCCCAGGTGATAGTATCGATTTGTCTTTTGATGCGCCGGAGAAAAAAAGCATGGCGCAGTCAATCCACGAAATCCAAACCATTCTAATGGATTCCACTATTGATAATTCAGCGCTTCAAGAGTCGATAGCTGATGCATTAGTAGGATTAGATAACGGGCTTGAGAAGCTTTCTTTGGAGCGGGCTTCTATTGGTAGTCGATTGAACATCGCAGAAAGTACCTATGAAAGTAACTTAGATATGGAAATCGCAGCGAAAGCGCAGCGTTCGTCCATTCAGGATGTCGACTATGCTGAAGCATCTACTGAGTTTGCAAAACAGGAAACGGCATTGAGTGCTGCATTAGCTACTTTTCCTAAAGTAGCTAACTTATCGCTATTCGACTTTGTTTAGCGGTCATAATTTATCAAGTCATTAACGCCTGTCAGGTACGCCATGTATACTCTCGCTTCATTGTCGATATGGCTTGAGTAGTAGGAAATATAAAGGTTGTCGCCTTCGATTACCAAGCCTGGGTAGCTAGTGTCTCCACCGCTTGGCAGCGTTTGTAGTTCAGAAAGTGTTTTGGTCTTGCTATCAAATAGCCAAACCTTGGTAGTAAATTGATGTGAACCCCAATCTATATGTCGTCCTGCGACGATATATCGTTTTTCATTTAGAGCCACAGCGGCGGGACCACCAATATAGATACTCAAATCATGCCAGTTCCATTTGGTATAAGGCGGTTTTGATGTACCAAATTGTGCACTGAAAGTATCGGCATCTCGTCTTAAAAATACCGAGGCATTTCCGTCATCATCAAACAAGATTGTGCTTTCATTGGGGTAACCTTTACCTTGTTTGTCCAAACAAAAAGCCTCTTCCTTGTGAACATGCATTGAACGCGTTGGATCACCTTTATAGAGCGAAACTGAGTTCGCTCGTCGATTGTACGCAAAGCCATAAGCTTCTGAGTTATAGAAAGTACTGTTCCACAGCCACCAACCGCTTCTACCGTGACTATTCCCTGCAGACCAAGAATGGCCGGTGGTTGAGAAATAAGTCACCATTTTCGTGACCACTTTTCTATTATCAAGGAAGGATTTTGCATAGGTGGTAAGCATGAGACGAGAGCCATCGTATGAGAACTTCGGATCTCGTAGGTCTGCATTATTCTCTCTAATAATTATTCTGTTGCGAACTTGAAACGAAGCTTTATCAAGAGTTAATACAATAACGACTCCGTCAGTACTGACATGGTCGGTAGCTTGTCGGTAACAGCACATCAAGGTTTTACGACTTTTGTCGAACGGATTTTCAATTAAATCAGTGAAAGCGCAATGGGCTGCAGGCTTGGATATGCGCTTTATGTTGAACAGCATCAAACTATTTTTCACGCGAAATCTCCATTAAAAATCCACCAGTTATGTCGTGTCTTACTGTCACTCTACGGCAATATCTTACCGCCTATCGGCAAAAATCGTAATTTTTTCTAAAGGGATTCTAAATGATGTCGATACAGTTTCTGAGAGAGCCAGTTCATCAATTACCCCTCAGGTCTTGATGACTACTAAAACAAAAATTTCGGTTAGTCCGATTGCCAGCCGTCGCTGGATTAAAATGTAGGAGAGACAACATGTCTTTATTTGTCAATACCAACGTATCGTCACTGAATGCCCAGCGTCAGCTATTTGATGTAGGTAATTCACTAAGTACTTCATTTGAGAGACTTTCTTCTGGTTTCAGAATTAACAGCGCGTCTGATGATGCAGCAGGACTTCAGATATCAGACAGGCTAACTTCACAGATCCAAGGGTTGGACCAAGCTGTCAGAAACGCCAATGACGGCATTTCATTAGCACAAACCGCAGAAGGTGCACTTCAAGAAACGACAAACGCTCTACAAAGGATTCGTACACTTGCAGTTCAAGCGCAAAACGGTATCAATACTACTGCTGACCGAGTGGCGTTGAATGAAGAAGTTACCGCTCTTAAAGAAGAGATGTCACGTATTGGTACAGATACAGAATTCGGTGGATTAACAATACTAAGCGGTAGTTTTAGTGCGAAGTTCTTGGTCGGGGCCAATGAAGATCAGACTATTGATGTGTCGATTGCAAATACTGGTGGTTTTGGTGCTGCTGGTTTGTCAGTAGGGGGAACTGTTTTAAGTGCTGGTGCAGCATCACAACTAATGGCACAAGTGGATGCTGCAATATCTACTATAGGTGCGTCCCGCGCTGAGCTCGGTGCTATCCAAAACCGATTCCAATCTACAATACGAAACTTGGGTAATATCTCTGAAAACGTGTCTTCTGCTAGAGCTCAAATTAGAGATACCGACTTTGCCGCTGAAACTGCTAACCTGACGCGTAATCAAATAATTCAGCAGGCAAGTACTACTGTGTTATCACAGGCTAATCAGCGTCCACAGGCTGCATTACAGCTCTTAGGATAATCGTAATTAACGTGAAGTCAGGAGGTAGTGTTCTTGTTCATGTGCGTTTAAAGCTGGTCTTTTAAAGGCCAGCTTTTTCTATACCCCAGTCACTTAATTGTTATAAAGCCCACCTACACAAATATTTGTGTCTTTAATCCATAGCCCTAACACTATGAATTATAGCTGTTTTTTTATTTATTTTCTTTTTTATCTAAAAATTTGAAAAAACATCTAAAGTAAAAATCGCTCTTTGACGATAACTAATACAAAGGGGAGATAAACAATATTTTTATCCCCTACGCTTCTAAAGTTGATGTTTAAAAGCGTTAATAGCACAGTTTTCATTCAAGTTTCTGAATTTAAAAATTAATGAATACAGTGCTTTAAATAAACAAAAAGTTTTTAGAAAAATACTAAAGTAATTTCAAGTAAAGGTCGATAAAAGGTTGAGTTTGCTGATAGATGGGGGGGAGCTGCTGAACGGCGAGAATAGAGCCAGGAGGTAGTGAGAGGTTTGAGGTTCTGGAACACCAAACCCACCGACCAGCAAAGAGAAGTAACTTCTCTAATTAAGCAAATTCCATTGGTAGTGTGCCAACAGAACGTCGGACAATCCGACTTCTAAATTGAAGCAGATACCATACCAAAATTAAAAAGCACGATAAGAAAAATAACAGTGCTAATATTTAACCTAGTTAGGAGAGAGAAATGAGTTTATTTGTAAACACCAACGTATCTTCACTAAATGCACAGCGTCAGTTATTTACAACTGGTAACAACTTAAGTACTGCGTTTGAAAGGTTATCTTCTGGATTTAGGATCAACAGTGCTGCAGATGATGCCGCAGGTCTTCAAATTTCGGATAGATTGACATCTCAAGTGCAGGGCCTAGAACAGGCCCAAAGAAATGCAAATGATGGTATCTCTTTAGCACAGACCGCAGAAGGCGCACTACAAGAGAGTACCAATGCTCTACAACGGATTCGCACTCTAGCTATCCAAGCTCAGAATGGTATTAATAGTACGGCAGACAGAGTAGCCTTAAATCAGGAGGTTACAGCACTTAAAGAAGAGCTCTCGCGTATCGGTACAGACACTGAGTTTGGTGGATTAACAGTTCTAAGTGGCAGCTTTACAGCGAAATTTCTAGTGGGTGCTAATGAAAATCAAACAATAGAAGTATCTATTGCTAACACTAACGGATTTGGAGCAGCTGGCCTCTCGGTTGGTGGAGACGTTCTTAGTGCCGGAGCAGCCTCTGCTCTGATGACCCAGGTTGACGCTGCAATATCAACCATTGGCTCTACAAGAGCTGAGTTAGGTGCTGTTCAAAATAGGTTTCAGTCAACGATTAGAAACCTTGCCAACATTGCGGAAAATGTTTCCGCCGCTAGGTCTCGAATTCGCGATACTGATTTTGCTGCTGAGACTGCCGAGTTAACTCGAAATCAGATCTTACAACAAGCTACAACGACGGTGCTTTCTCAGGCGAATCAGCGTCCCCAAGCTGCACTGTCACTTCTGGGTGGCTAAGCTTATTAAAATTTAATAAATATAGAAAGGCGGCCGTTATGGCCGCCAATAAACGAAGACGCCAAGCGGTTTCGATCAAGAAGTTACGGTTGAGAGGCCAGTTCATTCTAATCTAAGTACGCTAGGCGACAAGACGAGTATTTGCTCGAACTCCTAACTAGAGCAATTTGGCCGAGGCATTACGTCTCGGTTTTTTTATTTTCCAACCGATATACCTGGGGCATTTTGCGCTAGAGCAAAAATGGTCTCGATTACTTCCATGCTATAAGTGTGCCAAGGATTGCTCAAGCTTCATCTTTTTCGTAAAAACAAAATAATTAAGCACGAATGTTTTCAAAGATGTAGTAGGTCTTTTTTATCATTTAACTTTCATATTAATAACTAATTTATTTGTAGTTTACGTTGTTATTGCATTAACTGAAGTTTTTTATTCATGAAATCAGAATGTTATGTTTAATGAGAAAAAATTTTAAAAAAAAGCTAAAGATGTAAAGCTTAGTGTCGATAACCTAGCTGAGGGGAATTTTAATTTTTATGAGGAGTTGTGAGGGAGTAGTGACCTGAGCAGCTTAGAGTCTAAGAGACGCTTTCGTTAATAACGATATCGGCTCCCAGGAGGTAATTTATGTCTTTATTTGTTAATACCAATGCATCATCATTAAACGCTCAGCGTCAGCTTTTTGACGTGAGTAATTCGTTAAGTACTTCGTTTGAACGGCTTTCATCAGGTTTCCGCATTAACAGTGCGTCCGATGATGCTGCGGGCTTACAAATTTCGAATCGATTAACGTCGCAAATTCAGGGCCTTGACCAAGCTAGTCGTAACGCAAACGATGGTATCTCAGTTGCACAAACCGCTGAAGGGGCATTACAAGAAACTACTAACGCTTTGCAACGTATCCGCTCTTTAGCAGTCCAAGCGCAGAATGGCATCAATAATACCGCAGACAGAGTAGCGTTGAATGAGGAAGTGACTGCTCTTAAGGAAGAAATGTCGCGAATAGGTTCTGATACTGAATTCGGTGGTTTAACCATCCTGAGCGGAAGTTTTAGTGCGAAGTTTTTAGTCGGGGCTAATGAAGACCAGACAATCGATATTTCTATTGCCAACACGGGGGGATTTGGCGCAGCCGGTTTGTCAGTAGGCGGAACGGTGCTCAGTGCAGGAGCAGCTTCGCAACTAATGGCACAAGTAGATGCGGCTATATCTACCATTGGATCCACTCGAGCTGAATTAGGTGCAACTCAAAATAGATTCCAAGCAACTATACGAAATCTAGGCAGCATTTCTGAAAACGTTTCTGCAGCTCGTGCTCAAATTCGTGATACAGATTTCGCAGCAGAGACTGCAAATTTAACGAGAAACCAGATTATACAGCAAGCGTCGCTTTCTGTTTTGAGTCAGGCTAATCAGAGACCTCAAGCAGCCCTTTCTTTACTTGGATAATTATTCTATATTCCAATATAGAATATAAGCCTATCGGGAGCGAACTTAAAAGTACGCTTCCGATCGTTTATTTTAGGAGGTGAAATGTGGACATCCCAAATATTCAACTTGCCCAAGGAATAGCGTCAACTTCAACTCTCGTCCAACCGGAAAAATTTCAAAATGCAGAGCGTGATGAAATAGCTGTCACAAATGCAAAACCTGCTCTCGCTAAAAGAGGGGAAGTGGTTTCATCTGGAAACAAAAGTTTAGCTGTCGGTTTCGACAATTTAACTCAAGTAATTCAAAGACAGTCCGATAAAAGAAATGATCAGTCAACTGATGAGCCATTAAAAGAAGCGATTTCAGTGATGGAATCTTTCTTGCAGGTGCAGAATAGAAACTTAACTTTTTCAGTTGATGAAAACACTGACAGGTCAGTTGTAACTGTGTTGGATGCTAATTCTGGTGATGTAATCAGGCAAATACCGTCGGAAGATGTATTAGCATTAGCCGAGCGCATTCAGGATTTGCAACAGGATATAGGTAGTAGTGTCGGAGTTTTTATAGATAATCAAGTTTAATTTGGGGTGAGTTATGTCAATAAGTTCTCTTGGGGTTGGTTCAGGTCTAGCGCTTGACGATTTGGTGCGGCAACTTATATCTGCAGAGAGACAACCTAAAGAGGCTCGTCTTAATGCAAGAGAAAAAGCTGTTGATGCTGAGATATCTGCCTTAGGTACAATAAAGTCGAAGGTGTCAGATTTTCAAGACGCTGTCGATACGCTTAGAAATGGTAGCAATCTAAACAGTCGAGAAACGACAGTCATTAACCCCTCAGAAGATGACGATGTATTGACCGCAGACGCTTCAAATTCTGCGCTGCGTGGTTCCTACGATATAACAGTCCAGCAACTTGCTTCTGGAAGCAGAATTACGACCGACCCAGGTGCTTTTTCATCTAGCACAGACCCGTTGTTATCCTCAGGTACTGGCTCCCTAACGTTTAGTGTCGGCTCGGACAACACTTTTACAGTTGAAGTCGACGATTCTACTACACTCGCTGATTTAAGAGAGTTAATCAACGACTCAGCTGAAAACTTCGGAGTAACTGCAAATATTATAGAAACTGGTACAAATGATGGCCCTCGACTAGTGATTTCGTCAGACAAAGTTGGTCAGGGGAATGATTTGGTTATAACGAATGACAATGGAAATACTGATTTAGATAGATTGTCGACAACAGGTGGTACAACAAGTATTGATACCACAAACATTCAAAGCGCTCGGAATGCTATTGCTATTGTCGACGGAATTGAAGTGCAGAGTTCAAGCAATGAGTTTACCAACACAATTCAAAACGTATCGTTTACGGTCAATGAAGTATCTCCAAAAGATAGTAGTGGTGACCAATTAGCCACACGATTGACAGTTGGGTTTGATAAGGAAGGTGTTGAAGAAGACATCAAGAACTTTATAGAAAGCTACAATTCTTTGGTAGATGAGATTGAAAAACTCTCTAGCTATGGTGCGACAGATGAGGATAATGACGGTCCTCTAGCGGGTGACTCCTTGTTGCGGGGTTTGCAGCTGGGAGTTTCAACCATTGTAGGTGAAGAAGTTCAAAATTCTGCTGTTAGTAGCTTATTTGAGCTAGGTATTGAACTAAATGAAGATGGGAGACTTGAAATTGGCTCAAAAGACTTTGGTTTAGGGACGGGTCAGTCAAGATTGGACGACGCGCTTGAAAACAATTTTGACGATATATCGACACTTTTTAATAACGAATCGAGTGGTATCGCTGTTAGGCTATACGATTTAGTTGAACAGTACTCCTCTTCAAGCGGCTTGATCAGTTTAAGAGAGCGCAGTGCGCGCGATGAGAAAGATAGCGTTGACGATGCAAAAGAGGCACTCGAATTACGAATGGCAAGCTTTGAAGAAACTGTTCGAGCCAAATACGTAAATTTAGATAGAACGATAGCTCAGCTCAATCAAACGGGTTCAGCCTTGTTCGCTGCGCTACTATAAAAGAGGTCCGTATATAATGTCATTGCGTGGAATTAAAGCCTATCAAAAAACGAGTGTAAAACAAGATGTATCGACAGCTGACCCACATAAACTAACTTTGTTATTGATACAAGGAGCTATGGATAGAATCGCCTATGCTAAGGGAGCTATTGATCGCAAAGACTTTGTTGATAAGGCTAAGTTTGTAACAAAAGCTACGTCAATCCTAATTTATCTAAGGGACACGTTGGATATGAAAGTTGGTGGAGAGGTGGCCGAAAACTTATTCGCACTTTACAATTATATTGTTGATATTATAAATGAAGGTCATTTCAACAACGATACAGCCAAACTGGATGAGGCTTATGGTTTATTGAGCCCAATTAGAGATGCATGGGTGTCTATTCCAGAATCAGCCAAGTCAGAGGCCTATGAAAAAAAGAGTGTGACAGTTTCAAATGAATGATAAGAGTATAACATCTCTTACTCATTCTCTGACGCCTACATTTTTGCGTTTGATTAACGACAAGATAAATGCAGAACTCCAGTCCCAAGATAGCAACACAGAATCTCTCTATTTTCTTATGGTTTTGAGGCATAAATTAATTATAAGAGAAATTAATAGACTAAGCGGTAAGCAGAGAAAACCTTTTGTTACTTTAGAGATGGAGAAAAACAAGCGTTTGGAATTGGATATATCTAAGTTGCACCAAGAAGCAAAAAGTCAGGTAATAAAGCTTAAGAGAGCCGACAACGCTATAAAGAGATACAAAAAATAATGCGTAAAGCCATTCAGTTATTTATTGAAAATGAACAGGTGCAGTTAGAAACGGAAGAAGCGATACTTCCTTTCATATCGAGGAGTTATACAAGAAGCCTAAAGTGTTTTCAGCGCTCAGTACCAAGTGTGTATCGCCTATTAAAAACAGAATCACTTTTACACAACTCCATCTTCGCTAACAAAGATGGTGAACTTGATATTGTAGAGTCGAACTCAGGAAATGTCTTTTACGGTAAGGATGTGAATAGCACAGTTTTTCGGCATGTTCAACAATACTTAAATTCACCGCAGAAGCTTACTCTAAAAACTACAGAAGATAATTCAAAGATTTCAGATGACAAGGCACTAGTGGTATTTGGTATCGGGTTAGGTTTACACCTTTTTGAATTGATACGTTCGACAGAAGTAAAGCATGTTGTAATTTATGAGCCTAATGTTGATTTTTTGGTTTGTTCACTTTACGCAGGCGTTTGGCCGAAGATTTTCGATTTGGCTCAAAAAAAGAAGGTGTCACTTTATTTTCAAGTTCCTAATAACGGAAAGTCACTATTTAGTGATTTATGTGAGCTACACGGAACTTTTGGTATATCTTCTCTATTTATTTACTTTCATTATTACTGCCATGATTTTGACGATATAAGAGACGAGCTTCGCTCAAATAATTGGGAAATACGCCAAGATTTGAGAGAGTCACTCAATAAAAGAAGCTTTGAAAATTATATTATTAAATGGCCCCCAGTCATCACAGGTAAAAATTGGAGTTCTAAAAACTTAAATTACGGATTATTTAAAAAAAATTTAGAAGCATTTGAAAGTTACTTCCCTGAAATAGCAAATGAGTTTTCCAACTATAAAGCTAAAAATTGGGAGCCAATGGCTAATTCTTCAGGAGAAGTTAACCTCATAAACATTAGATATAAAACTTTCCTACTTAATGATGATGTTAAGGAAGAGTGTGAAAACTTATACACGATGTTTAAGGAGAACCCCAGTAGAGACGAATTAGTTTTGAATTATAGCGGCGGCAAGCTATACCCTCATTTTCATTATCGAACAGCTGTAAGAGTACAAAATATAACAAATAGCTATGCTACAGAAAGTTCTAATTTAACTAACCATATTAAATCACTGCTTATTTTTGGACTCGGGGCAGGATATCAACTAGAAAGCCTGATAAATAATCATGATATTGATAAGTTATTCATATATGAGCCAAATCGCGATTTTTTTTACGCTTCTTTGTTCTCTATAGACTGGGGTGCAATCTTAAAAACAGTCGATGTGAGCGAGGGGAGTTTATATCTAAATATTGGTGATGACGGTTCAAATTTAGTAAAAGATCTCCTTACTCAATTTGATAGAGTAGGCAAGCACACACTTGCAAATATGTTTTTGTTCAAAAGCTATGACAACGATATTTTAGAACCTGTCCTTAATAATTTGCGTGAAGAAATCAGACTTGTTGTTGGCTTAAGTGATAATTTTGACAATTCGAGATATATAATTTCTCATACAAAATGGGCTGTAGAAAATAATGTTAAATACTTATTAAAGAATAGCAAAAAATCACAATACCTAAATGATGTACCAGTTTTTGTCGTTGGAAATGGCCCTTCTTTGGATAACCTCCTGCCTGTACTGAAGGAAGAACACTCAAAAGCAATAGTAATCAGTTGTGGTACGGCTTTACAAGTTTTGCATAAAAATAATATCGTGCCTGACTACCATGTTGACTTGGAAATTAATAGATCGCCTTATGATTGGCTGGTAAGAATTGATGATAAAGAATATTTGAAGAAGATTAATCTTATCAGCGGTAATGGCGTTCATCCTGACGTGATTTCCATGTACAAAAACGCTTTTCTTTCTTTAAGATCAGGAGAGCCCGCTACACTTATAGTTGAATCTATTTTCAAAGAGCTCAGTTTTGTATCTTTAAAGTACTCTTACCCAACAGTTAGTAATTTTGCAATAGATTTTGCTGTAGAAATTGGCTTTAAACAAATATATTTATTTGGAGTTGATCTTGGGTTTATTGATATTAAACATCACCACTCGGTGCAATCTGGCTATTATTTAGAAGATGGGAAAGAGTTTGTTGATTACTCGAAAGCTTATAACACTTCGCTTGTGGTAGAAGGTAACCTGAGACCATTTGTAAACACTAAGTATGAATTTAAAATGTCGAGGTCTATTATCGAGTTAGCTCTTGAAAAAGCGAGTCGTGATGTAGATGTGTACAATCTAAATGACGGTGCAAAGATTAAGTTTGCTCGTCCGCTACAGCCAGAGAATATATTGATACAATCTGACAGCGAAAAAAAGAGCCAAGTTAAAGAATGGCTGGAGGAGAGTGCCCATCAAAAACTTGATAGAAACGTATTTAGTGAACATTTTGAAAATCAAATTAAAAATAGTGATTTACTTTTGGGAATTAACCTTCTTAAAAAGCAGGCAAGTAAAACAATCAAGTCGATATCTCAGGCTGAATCACTGATTGCCGACAATAGAAAATTGATAATAGACTTTTTTAGGGACAACAAACCCGTAGTCATTTATTATCTTCACGGTTCAGTAAATTATATTAACACTGTACTTAGCAAAGCCCTAAATATATCTGATGAAAACGAATGTTTGAAACTTCTTAATGAAATACGAGATGAGTGGAACATTTTCTTAAGCGATATAAGTGAGAGCATGAAGGAAAATCCATATGAGTTAGATTTTATTACATGGAGCCCTCTAGAACGTATCCAAATCTGTTGTAAAGAACACTTTGTAGAACGACGTGTGAGAGTGAGTTGTGAAAGCGCTTGCGATTCATTTAAGCGTGCGACAAAAATTTTGACCATAGACGATATAGACTACTATAATGCCGAAAAAGTGTTGCGTATTGAAATTTACGACAAAGATAAAACGTATAATAAAAAAAATAATGAATCTTTGGTTTTTATCGTCGAGAGTAAAGAAGAGATAAACTTCCTTCTGTCTGAAAAAACGTCTAATTTACTCATCTATCTGCCAACTTATTTTTATGGTGATAAGTGCGAATTTGATCTCTTCGTCAACAAAGAAACCTATGCATTTTTCATAGCTATAATTGCTGCTCAATGTAAGGGTGAGGCAAAAGTCATCTTGCCCAAGCTTGTTAAAAATCTTTCGCTTTCTGAATCATCAAGCCATTTAACTGAGCTAGACTTTTTGTCTCAATTTAATATTTATGAATCTCATTACTACAATGTGTTTTCTAGTAAGTGTTTTTCTAATGGCGAAATGATTACTGAACTCGATGAAAGGTTTAGGTTTTTGCCGTGCTTGAGAGAAGAAAATTTAACGCTTGCATTGTAAACGTCTTTTCAAATCGATAAGCACTAATTTAATGCCAATAAATAACGGCAAATTTTATTTAAGGAGCTTGACTTGAACTTTAAAACAACACAAGAAAATTTTTGGGCAGGTCAGTTTGGCGACGAGTATATAAAGAGGAATGATTCAGAAAGTCTGCAATTTTCGAAAGTAGCTTTATGGTCTCAAATGTTGCGTTCAGCAAATAGTGTTAATTCAGCGTTAGAGTTGGGATGTAATATAGGTCTTAACTTAGTTGCATTGAGTAAACTTAGCCCAAAAATGAAGTTAATTGGTTATGAAATAAACTCAAAGGCGGTACAACGGGCTAGGGAATACCAAGTTGCGTCAATACATGAAGGATCAATTTTAGATAAGATAAACACTGAGATGTGTGACCTTACGTTCACCGCCGGTGTATTAATTCACATAAACCCGAAGTATTTAGATAATGTTTATGAAAATCTCGTAACAAACTCAGGCCGTTATGTGTTAGTTGCTGAATATTATAGTCCTGACCCTACTGTAATTACCTATCGGGGAGAACAGGACAAGCTATTTAAGCGAGACTTTGCAGGCGACCTTATTGATCGTTACGGTATGAAACTTGTCGACTATGGTTTTCTGTATAAACGTGACAACTGGGCGCCACAAGACGACATAACGTGGTTTCTTTTAGAAAAGTAATACACTCTTCTGTGTAGTAGAGAAAATCTTAGTTTTGGCTACTCGGATGTAATACAAACTTAGCAGTTTTTTGATTTTTAGATCTTTGAATATGCAGAGAGGTCCAGCGTGAAAAATGCGATGTCATTTTGTGTCCTCAGATATAAAAATCCGACGCCAGTGAACAGTCGCTTACTAGCTTCGTTTTCAACTTTTATACGCGCTTTTATCAACGTAGAACTTTGAAACTCTTTTTTAAATCTCTCTAACGCTGCCGTTAGGCATCTTTTAGCAAACCCCTTTCCTCTGCAACGTGGATTAAGGTTGATCGATACTTCTGCATAGTGGTAATGCACATCAAAACGAACAAATCCAACAGGGGCTGAATTTTTCAAGTAACACAAAATAAGCAGTTTTCTCTCATCATTAAGGGCATGTTGGAGCCAGTTAATATGCTCATTCCAGGTGACCGGCATCGAGTTTAATGACATGGCAATTGTGTGCGGATCGTTGCGCCACTTAAAGAGGTACTCTGCATCTTCGCGTGTTACTAAACGTGTTAACATGTGTATCTTCCATCCCAATAATGCACTATCGGATAATGTTCCATGAAAGAGGGCTGCCTCTCTTTACTGATCTACACACCTGCTTCCCAAGAATATGTTTTAGGTGTTTTACTGGCAGGCCAAGACCTGGGCGAATTGCTCGAACGTTCTCTCGGGTGAGTATATCCCCTTCCGCGACATCTTTTACAATGTAGAGGCTGCGCCTAAGTTTACGCGAGTTTATTTCTGATTCTGTGCATCCGTATGAAATTTTGCCAATAGCCACGCGTGCACGCTTTGTTTCGTTGACTAAAAGAGCAAATTCATCCGCTTCTAGGGAAAATACTGCGTCTACACCGCCAGCATTTCTGTCTATTACAAAATGCTTCTCGATAACGGTTGCACCGAGAGCGGTTGCAGCAACTGCGGTACCAATACCTGTGGTATGGTCTGATATTCCTACCTGGCAGTTAAACAATTGCTGCAGGTGCGGGAGTGTTGCTAAGTTTGCGTTTACTGGGTCTGCAGGGTACTGGCTGGTGCATTTAAGAAGAACATACTCCTGACAATTGTTCTGCTCAAGTATCTCTACAGCCTCGGCTATCTCAGCAAGGCTTGCCATGCCGGTAGATAATATTACCGGTTTACCGGTCTTAGCGACCTTAGCAATTAATTCATGATCAGTGTTTTCAAATGATGCAATTTTGTAGCATGGAACGTCGAGCGTTTCTAAAAAGTCAACTGAGGTTGCATCGAACGGCGTGCTAAATGCAACCATACCTCTTTCTTTCGCCCTTTCAAATATCGCTTTATGCCATTCCCAAGGAGTATGTGCTTTTTTGTACAACTCATAGAGAGAGCGGCCCTGCCAAAGGCTTTGTTTGTCATCGATAAAAAACTCACCACTCTTAATGTCGATAGTCATAGTGTCGGCGGTATAGGTTTGTAGTTTAAGAGCACGAACGCCGGCGTCGGCGGCAGCGTCTACCATTTCTAAAGCCAGTGTTAAACTTTGATTATGGTTACCTGATAACTCAGCAATAATAAACGGAGGCTCATCTTTACCTATGCTAAATGGTCCAATCTTTATGGTGTTCACTTTCTTTCTCTCATGCTTGCTGTAAAGGTAAAGGCTTTAGTAATGATAAAACGTGTTTGGTCACGCAAGGAGTTCCGCAGTGTCGAGGAACTATACTACCAGCGCATTCAGACATAGCCTGTAATGTGCTCGGCGATTGTAGTAAAAATACAAGAGCTCTTGCAAGGTCCGTTACAGAAACTTGATCCCAAAATCCGAGGTATCTACATACGTTTTCTTTTGATAAGCATCGCGTCGTTTCAACTTGGTTTTCTGCCACGCATACAACGAGAGCAGGGAGCATTGAGATGCAGCGTTCCCAGTGCATTGAACCACCCGCACCAACCATCAGCGACGCTTTTTGCATAAGCTTCGCTATTTGGTCGCTATCTATATGTAAGCGTATGTTGTGCTCAGTAATCTGTGTTATTTGATTAACTTTTTCTATCACGACTCTTTTCGTTTGATGGCCGCTTCCAATTACGATATCGACCTGTAATTGAACATCTTTAATCGAAGCGATAGAGTCAAGTGTTAAAGATGTCATGTTAGCGGGGTCACTGCCGCCGAAACAAACTAGCACTCGTACTGGATCACGCTTGATAAAATCAACGGTTGGTTGTTCATAAAACTCCTGTCGCAATAATGCGTACTCTGGGCCGAGCAGCATTTTACATTTAGGTGGAACTAAAGTTTCGTATCGATTAACTCTATCGGAAAAGTTGACATCCAGCAGTAAATCACAATAGTGAGGGCGGTTTGCTAAGTCATCGATAACCATCACTTTCGCGCCAGTTAACGAAAGTTTTTGTTCGAATGTTTCATCTAGTTGATAATGATCAACTATCCATAAGTCAGCGTCCACATGCTCAACATTGCTATCAATTTGTTTCACAACTTCATGGTTGAGGTTACACGGACCATAACGCTCTTGTAATAGGGTCGATTCTTGAGAGTTTACAAAAGTGATACTATGGAGAATGTCGGACGCGTCTAACATATTTTGAATGCCCTTAGCTAATGTGAGGCATCGCATAACATGACCCGTGCCTATTTCTGAGTTTGCGTCCACTCTAAAAGCAATTTTTAAGATTAGCGCTCTCCCATTTCTTTCAGTATTCTGAACATCACTTCTGCACGCTTCCAGTCCTCGAATGTATCAATATCTTGAACTAGATAGGAAGGAAGCTTTAACATTCGTGAGTATTCAGAAAATATTGGTTTGGACGTGTCTAACCACGTCGATGCTTGCGCAGCATAAAGTTGCCCCGCATCATGGTATGCATGTGGTAAATCCTGAGAGCGCTTGTTGATATCTATAGCACTATAGGGCCGAATATTACCGCTTTCGTCCTCTAATAAGGCTCTTTGTATTGGAAAGGAAAACCGATGGGCAGTAAATACGTAATCGGCTTTTGCTTGTTGCAGTAACTCAACCGATTGATCTATTAGCTGCGCTGTGACAAAAGGCGCGGTAGCATAAAGGCATAAACAGTATTTAACGTTATTTTTGAGGGCTATGTAATCACTTAGCGCAGAGCGGATAACTGGAGTGGTACCTGTCATATCATCAGCGAGGGATTTATCTCGCATAAAGGGAATTTCGGCTCCATATTCAATAGCAACGTTTGCGATTTCATGATCATCAGTAGAGACGATAACTTTATCTATTAACTTGCTGTTTATTGCAGCTTCAATTGAGTAAGCAATAATTGGTTTTCCGCAAAAGCGAGTAATATTTTTCCTTGGAATGCGTTTGCTTCCGCCTCTAGCGGGAATTATAGCGATATTCATTTTTTTGGATATTCACTTTCAAAAGACATCTCAGACATTCACACACTTGGGTATCAAAGTTATAATGCCAAAATTATTCGTCGAGTTCGTCAAGCAATGTGGATAGTTTGTCGACAATAAACTCAATTTGTGAAGATGCTAAATCTGGAAAAATGGGTAAGGTGATTGCCTGTTGGTAATATTGCTCTGTGTTAGGAAAGTCTCCAGCGTTAAATCCTAATGCCTGATAATATGGCTGAGTATGAATGGGAATGTAGTGCAAGTGTGCAAAGATTCCTGCGTTTCTAAGACGCTCAATAAGTGTCTTTTTTTGTCCCTGACTCATATCGAATATACGAACGACATAAAGATGATAGCTAGAGTAGCTTTGGTCACTGACCATTAGTGGACAAATTCGCGGGTAAGACTTGATTAGCTCATCGTACTTTTTAGCGAGAGCATTCCGCTTCTCTATAAATACTGAGAGCTTTTTGACTTGGCTAACCCCTAACGCTCCTTCAATATCGTTCATCCTGTAATTATAACCAAGACTAACTTGTTGATAATACCAAGGACCATGAGAAGGTTCCGTCATTAACTCTTTAGCATTAGTGACACCATGGCTCCTGCCCATCCGCATTGATTCTGCTAGTGCTGGATCATTCGTCATTGCCATTCCACCTTCCATAGTGGTTATTATCTTTACTGGATGAAAACTAAAAACGCAAATGTCGGAGTATTGACAATTTCCTACAAAACTACTTTTATACTTTGCCCCCACGGCATGAGATGCATCTTCAATGACTCGAAACCCATAATGCGATGCGAGATTCGCTATACTCTCCATATCACACGATTGCCCTGCAAAATGCACGGGAATTAAGACTTTTGGTAACGTGTTTGTTTCTTTTGCCTTTCTCAACTTGTTTTCTAGCGCGGTGATACTCATGTTGCCGGTTTCAATATCAATGTCTACAAAATCAACGATAGCATTGCAGTAAAGAGCGCAGTTTGACGAGGCTACAAAGGAGTTTGGGGATGTCCAAACTCGATCCCCTTCTCCCACCGATAGTGCTAGGCAAGCCAAATGTAACGCTGACGTAGCGCTATTCACCGCGACAGCATATCTCGCTCCGCAGTATTTAGACATCGCATCTTCGAACAGAGGAACTTTGGGGCCTTGGGTAAGCCAATCAGATATTAGTGTTTCAACAACCGCTTTGATATCTTCATCATCTATATGCTGTTTGCCGTAAGGAATCATCACTTATCTTCCTGATCAAACGTCAAAATTTCATCTACCGTAAGAAAATGAGAGTTTGTGTCTGACACGTATTCAAAGCCATCAACTACTGAATTTCCCTTTTCACCGAGAGCGTTAGTTTTGAAGTCGTTACTTCTATTGAAAAATTTAATAGCTGGCGCAATCACGAAGTGGTCATCATACTCAAAAGTATGAAAAGCCATGTCGCCAGGGCACATCATTTCGTGAAGCTTTTCACCTGGTCGAATGCCCACAATTTTTATTGGCACGCCTGGTGCCATAGCTTCGGCCAAATCAGTAATTCTAATTGAAGGTATTTTAGGAACGAATATTTCTCCGCCAAGCATCCGCTCGAAATTCTTTAGAACAAAGTCTACGCCCTGTTGAAGGGTTATCCAAAAGCGGGTCATATCTGTATGCGTAACAGGAATATGGTCTGTACCCTCTGCAATGAGCTTTTTGAAAAAAGGAACAACCGAGCCACGAGAGCCTACTACATTTCCATATCTCACTACCGAAAATCGAGGTTTTCCTGAGCCCACCATATTATTTGCCGCTACAAATAGCTTGTCGGAGGCAAGTTTAGTAGCGCCGTATAGGTTTACAGGATTAGCCGCTTTGTCTGTCGACAAGGCAATGACTTTGCTTACCGAATTATCAATAGCTGCGTTAATAACATTCTCAGCACCATCAATATTAGTGCGGATACATTCAGTGGGATTATATTCAGCAGCAGGGACTTGTTTCATAGCGGCTGCATGAATAACGTAGTCAACACCCTGCATTGCTCTGGTAAGGCGGTCTTTGTCACGAACATCGCCTATGAAATAGCGCATGCATGGAGCGTTAAACTTCTGCTGCATTTCGAACTGTTTGAGTTCATCACGCGAATAAATGATTAAGCGCTTGGGGTTGTAGCGTGACAACAAGTTTTCGGTGTATTTATGACCGAATGAACCTGTACCACCTGTTATCAATATAGACTTACCGTCAAACATAGATCACCCACGATTTTTATGATTATCGTTTAAATATATCATGTGTCGGCAACAATGCCATAAACCATTAGGCCACAACGATTATTCATCAAAAATAATTACAAAATAGAGGTATTCAACTACCAGTATGTTTATTTGAAAAGTGCCAAAGGCTTAGGCTCAAAAGCGCCTCTCGTTTATAGTTTTACCTTAGAGAGTATGAACTTTTATACTTTGTGTTGATTAGAAGTTATACAGCGTTATGCTATATTTGGATGAAGTGTTAATGAGAGGGCGCAATTATGCAAATCAATAACAGCAGCTCAACATCGCTAATTGGTCAAATCCAAGAAAAGCAGGACAACTTGTTTGAGAAACTGGCTTCTGGAAAAAAGGTAAACAATGCCTTAGATGATGCGTCGGCCCAACAAATTATCGACCGTTTAACGTCTGAAGTTGAAGGTAACCGCCAGTCATTGAACAATGTTTATGACGGAATTTCAGTGGCGCAGGTTGCTGAAGGTGGATTAGGTAGCATCAATGACGACGTCAATCGCATTCGCGAACTTACGCTTCAGTCTGGAAATGGCGTATTGAGTAGTGGCGATCGCCGCGCTATCCAATCTGAAATAACACAACTGCAAGAAAATATCTCTCAAACTATCGAGCAAACCAACTTTGCAGGTAAACCATTGCTGTCAGAAAATGGTTCGCTAGATTTCCAGTCAGGTGCAAATGCAAATCAGTCAATCAGTATCAATACACAAGATATCGCATCCCAGTTGGGCGGCCTACTTTCTATTGATATTACGGCGGGTACAAGTGTGAATGAGGCGCTTGAAGCAGCAGATGCCGCAATTGAAACTATAGGGAGCGCCCGCGGTGACTTAGGCGCAACGCAAAACCGTTTTGAAAGCGCGGCACGTACTCTTACGCAAGCTAACGTTAATACCGCTGAAGCCAGAAGCCGTATTCAAGATTTGGATTTTGCACAAGCTGTCTCTCAGCAAGCATCTAACGATGTATTAGGTCAAGCCGCGCTCACCGTACAGGCGCAAGCCAATCAGCAAGAAGGGCAGGTTTTGTCTTTACTGAGCTAACCAATTTCTCGCTAATATTTGGCGATATTAATCGAAAGAAGCAGGGTAACCTGCTTTTTTTATTGGTACATTTCCCAAAACAGCGGTTGCGCTCCGATCTTTTGCCGTTACAATTTAGAAATACGCTAAACTGTAAATAATAACAAAGCGTTCTCGGGGAATTGATGAAGAACATTTTGCTGGTTAGTGACAACCAGGAACTCATTCAAAACTTGGAAACTATCGTTACCTTCATGGGAGAGTCGTGTCAATCACGCGGCTTTGCTAGTTGCGAACGGTATTTACAAGATAGTGGGGCTGACGCCGTTCTTATTGAACATGCGTCGTCACCGATTGTAAGCAATCTGGTTGAAAAGTTTCCACACATACCGTTTGTTGCGCTAGTTGAAAATAACAGCCAAGCAACGGCAGGTTGTAATTTAGTGAGTGTGATAGCAACACCGTTAACTTACCCCGTGTTAACGCAAGCAATACACCGCTGCCAAGAATATTCTCGCCGTAAGCCAAGTTTATCTCGCACTGCGGGCACCAAAACGCGATTGTTTAGAAGCCTTATCGGTAAAAGCGAGCAAATTCAAATTGTCCGCCGCTTGGTAGAGCAAGTAGCCCCAACCGATGCCACCGTACTAATACTTGGTGAATCGGGTACCGGTAAAGAGGTCGTGGCACGTAACGTTCACTTTTTATCTGAGCGAAAAGATGGCCCCTTTATTCCGGTAAACTGCGGTGCTATTCCCGGCGAGCTGCTGGAAAGCGAGCTTTTCGGCCATGAAAAGGGAGCGTTTACTGGCGCTATTAGCGCACGAAAGGGCCGCTTTGAATTAGCAGAAGGCGGCACGCTGTTTCTCGACGAGATTGGCGACATGCCGCTTCAAATGCAGGTGAAGTTGTTGCGTGTGCTGCAAGAACGCACTTATGAGCGAGTAGGGGGAAACAAGCCCCTTCAATGCAACGTACGCATCATTGCTGCAACTCACCGCAACTTAGAAACCATGATCAGCGAAGATAAGTTTCGCGAAGACTTGTACTACCGTCTTAATGTCTTTCCTATCGATAGCCCAGCGCTTCGTCAGCGAAAGGACGATATACCTTTGCTGCTGCAAGAGTTGAATAGTCGTATTCAAGGCGATGGCGTAGAGGCCGTGCGCTTTACTGAGCAAGCCATTGCATCTTTGATGGAGCACGATTGGGCAGGTAACGTTCGAGAGCTTTCAAACTTGGTTGAACGACTGACTATTCTTTACCCAGGTCAAATTGTGGATATCGCAGACTTACCTGAAAAGTATCAGTATGGTGATGTGCAAGCCTATGAGCCTGACTATCCTGAAGAAATATTAGAGCGCGAAGCCTTCAACGAGTTGTTTGCGGAAGCGGCGGCCCAAGAGCCTGAAGAGGATACGCAGCACCCAAGCAGTGATAGCTTAAATATGGTGTCTTCTTCCTTGCCAGAGGAAGGGGTAAACCTAAAAGAATACCTTTCTGAGCTGGAAGTAAATCTAATTCGACAAGCTCTAGACAACCAAGAATGGGTGGTTGCACGTGCCGCCGACAAGCTGGGTATGCGCAGAACCACACTTGTTGAAAAAATGCGAAAGTACGATATTCAACGCACTGAAGAGGCGTAATGTCAGCAAATTGACGTTGCGCTTTTCATTTGTAATCACTCTTAAATGGTTGATAAATAAGCCAATGATAAATTGGCACATCTTCTGCTTTATCACAGTCATAGTTAACAGCGTCTGCAATTTGACGAGGGTAATATGGCTTTTGACAGCACACCACATTCTACTGAGTATTTAGCATCGGCCTACGCACTACATGGTGCTGACACAGCAATGTCTCGTGATGACCACCGCGCCTCGTGCAACGACGATGTTGAATCATTGCGGTTGCAGGCGAGTCGCTTAGAGCATTTACTCCAAGTCATGCCAGCAGGCGTTATCGTTATTGATGGAAAAGGCATTGTTCGTCAAGCTAATGAACAGGCTAAAGCCTTGCTCGGTGAGCCTTTAGAAGAAGAAGTGTGGCGACGTATTATTACGCGCTCTTTCAAGCCTCGCGCTGATGACGGCCATGAGGTTTCATTGGTAGACGGGCGCCGCGTAAAGCTATCTATCACGCCGTTGGAAAATGAACCAGGCCAATTAATCGTTATCACTGATTTGACGGAAACACGGCAGCTACAGGCCAGAGTGAGTCATATGCAGCGCCTATCCTCTCTTGGGAAAATGGTTGCATCGCTTGCGCATCAAATTCGCACGCCCCTTTCTGCTGCCATGCTATACGCATCGAACCTTACCCGTAAGGGGTTAGGGCAAGAGGCGCAGGAGCAGTTCGCTAATAAACTCACCGACAGATTAAAAGAGCTAGAGAGTCAGGTTAACGATATGCTGCTTTTTGCAAAATCGGGTGAAGAGCAGGTGGTAAGCAATATTACTTTAAGCGAGCTTCTTACTTCAGTAGAAGGCAGCGCCCAAACGATGACAGTGCAAGCGCGTCAAACATTGGGGTTTTCTGGCTTTGAACAAGAGGTGTCGATAACCGGCAACCTTACTGCACTTCAAGGTGCGCTATTAAACCTTATTCACAACGCCAGCCAAGTAACACCAAAAGGTGAACTTGTGGCTGTTGACGCTTCGGTCTCTGGAAATCGTTTAAATATCGCTGTAACTGATAAAGGCCCAGGCGTACCTGAAGGCCTCAAACACAAAATATTTGAGCCATTTTTCACCACAAAAAACAACGGCACCGGCCTTGGTTTGGCGGTGGTTAAGTCGGTCGTCAATGCGCACAACGGTACCCTTAGTGTATTTAATACACCTGAAGGCGGCGCTTGCTTTAGCGTTTCTTTGCCATGCAAAGCGAGTACTCAATCATCACATACATTGACCCATGTTGCGTAAGCCATAGGAGAGGATCATGTCTAAAACTACTATCTTAATTGTTGAAGATGACGCGGGGTTGCGCGAAGCACTCTTAGACACGCTTTTACTCGGCAACTACAACGTGGTTGAAGCCGACTGTGCTGAACAAGCGCTAATGATGTTATCAATGCAAGCGATAGACTTGGTGGTTAGCGATATCCAAATGGGTGAAATGAGCGGCCTTACGCTTCTTAAGAGTATTAAAGCAAAATATCCGAATATGCCAGTATTGTTAATGACCGCTTACGCCACTATTAACGATGCGGTGCAAGCAATGCGCGACGGTGCGACTGATTATTTATCTAAGCCATTCGCACCAGAAGTGCTGCTAAACCTTGTAGGGCGCTACGCACCAGCACAAAAAATCGAATCTCGCACGCCAATCGTCGCCGACCCCTCTAGCTTGAAGCTGCTTGAACTCTCTCGAAAAGTGGCGAAGTCTGAAGCGACGGTAATGGTAATGGGGCCTAGCGGTTCAGGTAAAGAAGTGTTATCCCGCTATATTCACGACCAGTCACCGCGCAGCGATGCGCCTTTTGTGGCCATCAACTGTGCTGCCATTCCAGAAAATATGTTGGAAGCGACGCTATTTGGTTATGAAAAAGGGGCGTTTACCGGCGCTATTCAGGCTTGCCCGGGTAAGTTTGAACAAGCCCAAGACGGTACGCTTTTACTCGATGAAATTACCGAGATGGATCTGGCGTTACAGGCGAAACTACTTCGCGTACTGCAAGAGCGTGAGGTGGAAAGGCTTGGCGGTCGCAAAACGGTTAAGTTAAACGTGCGCGTTATCGCTACAAGCAATAGAGATTTGAAAAAAGCGGTAGAGGCAGGTGAGTTCAGAGAAGACTTATATTACCGCTTAAATGTGTTTCCAATTGAATGGCGACCCTTAAGTGAGCGCCCCGGCGATATTGTTCCTCTTGCTGAACACCTTGTGCAGCGCCACGCCAGTTCACAAGGGTTAGGTTCAATAAGGCTGAGTGCTGCTGCCCGTAACAAGTTGTCGCAGTACGGCTGGCCGGGTAATGTGCGCGAATTAGAAAACGTGGTACAACGCGCGCTTATCCTTTGTGAAAATAACGAAATAGACGCCAGTGACCTCATGATTGACGAAGATATCTCAGCGCCCGTTGAAGCTGTACAAGAGCAGGCTGACGAAAACAGACTAGGCTCAGAGCTGCGTTACCAAGAGCATCAAATTATTCTTGATACACTGGTGTCGTGCAACGGCAAGCGTAAAGATGTCGCTGAAAAGCTGGGTATTAGCCCTCGTACGTTGCGTTATAAACTTGCTCGAATGCGTGAAGACGGCATCGAAGTACCTGCATAACGTTAAACAACGTCACCCCTTGCTTCCCCTCAAACTTGCCCGTCGCCTTTGCTATTTAAAAGGCGGCGGTTTTTTGTTGCTCCTATGTGGTACAACGTCATTAATTTGGCTGTACGCCAAAAATTATTGTTAAGCTTTTGAAATTAAATGATTTTTAAAGTTGGCAAGCCCTTTGCTAAATCACTCTTATATATTCGCTATTCGCCGCCGCATTGCCGGTAAATGAAGAAACACTAGGAGTGGTTATGGACGTTAAAGCCAACAGTTTGTATCAAGAAATGCAAAATATGATCGGGCAAACTCGTCTTCAAGTTAATGAACCTCAGCAGCAATCGCTTAATGAGATCAATGCCTCTGCAAGTGACTTCTCGACCATGCTAAAAAATGCGGTTGACGGTGTGAATAATATGCAGCTAGAGTCAAAAGATGTGCAGCAACGCTTTGAGATGGGTGACCCTAGCCTAAGTCTGGCGCAGGTTATGTTAACTAAAGAAAAATCGGGCATTGCCTTTGAGGCAACAGTTCAGGTACGAAATAAAGTACTTGAAGCCTATAAAACAATAATGAACATGCCGGTGTAGGTGGAGTAGGTTATGGCTGAAGCAACAGGTACAAACCTAACGGTTCCTGACCAAAATCAAGCGGGGGACAACGAGCCAGAGAACAAATCTGGCTTTATGGACACCCTAGGCAGCGGTGACATGATGCGTCAAATGGCGCTCGTCGTCGTCCTCGTTATTTGTGTGGCTATCGCTATTTTTATTCTGATTTGGTCACAAGAGCCTGATTATCGCCCACTCGCGAAAATGGAAACACAAGAGCTTATAGAGACGCTTGATTACATGGATGCGAATCAAATCGAATATAAGCTTGAAGGCAATACGGTTTATGTGAGAAGCGATGAGTTCCAAAATATTCGGTTAGGTATGACCCGTCAGGGATTAACCAATAGCTCTGATGCGGGCACAGACATTATCATGCAGGACATGGGCTTTGGGGTGAGCCAGCGGGTAGAGATGGAGCGCCTTAAACATGCCCGAGAGCAGCAAATCGCCGCGACAATTGAAGATATCGCGAGTATTCAAAAAGCGCGGGTATTGCTCGCCATGCCCAAAGAAAACGTGTTTGCACGCAGAGAGAAAAAAGCGTCAGCCACTGTGGTGCTAACCGCAAAGCGTGGCGCAGTAATCGCCGGTGAAGAAGTTGATGCGGTTGTTGATATCGTGGCATCAGCGGTTCAAAACATGGAGCCGTCTAAGGTGACGGTGACCGACAGCAACGGCCGCTTGCTAAATTCCGGCTCACAAGACTCGATGAGCGCTCGAGCTAGAAAAGAATACGAAATTGAGCGCCAGCGCGAGCAAGAGTACTTAGAAAAAATTGATGCTATATTAATACCCGTACTGGGTATTGGGAACTACACGGCGCAAGCCGATGTTGCGATGGATTTCACTGCGATTGAACAAACCCAGCGTAGCTACAACCCAGACCTTCCGGCTGTTCGAAGCGAGATGATTGTAGAGGAAAACAGCGTAGGAGGCGGTGTTGGCGGTATTCCTGGCGCATTATCAAATCAACCTCCGCTGGATTCTAATATCCCAGAAAACGCCGTGGGCGGTAGTCAACAAACTATGCCTGGACGCACGGCAAAAGAGTCAACGCGCAACTACGAACTTGATACCACCATTAGCCATACTAAAAAGCAAACGGGCGTTATAAGAAGGCTTAGCGTCTCTGTAGCGGTTGACTATACTCAGGTAGCAGGCGAAGACGGGGCAATGACTCCTACACCGCGTAAACAAGAAGAAATCTTAAATATTCGAAGACTTCTACAAGGCGGTATTGGTTTTGACGTGACCCGAGGCGACTCGTTAGAAGTGGTAAGTGTACCCTTCACGCGAATGGATACCGGCGAGATTGAAGACGCACCACTGTGGGAGCAACCCGGTTTTCTGCCAATTCTTAAGTTAGTTATTGGTGGCTTGGTTATAATCGTGCTTATCATTTTTGTGATTCGACCTATGCTGCGCCGTCTTATCAACCCAGATGAGACTAATGAGGCCGATGAGTTTGATGCAGATGAAGGCCTTGATTTAGGTGACGACACCATTAGCATGCTTACGTCAGACTTCGACGAAGGTCAGGTTGGTTTTGCACCAGACGGCTCATTAATGTTGCCAGACCTGCATAAAGATGAAGATGTATTAAAGGCCGTGCGAGCACTGGTCGCCAATGAACCTGAATTGTCAGCCCAAGTTGTGAAGGGCTGGTTAATGCAAGACGAGTAGTGAGATAAGATTATGGCTGAAGAACTTGCCAACGTTGAAGAGCCGTCATACGACGTCAGTAAATTAGAAGGTGTTGAGAAAGCTGCTATCTTGCTACTTAGCTTGTCTGAAGAAGATGCAGCGCAGATATTGAAGCACCTAGAGCCTAAGCAAGTGCAAAAGCTAGGCTCTGAAATGGCGAAAGTAGACGACATGACGCAAACCAAAATTACGTCAGTTCACAAGCATTTCATTGAAGAAATACAAAACTACAGTACTATCGGTTTCCAAAGCCAAGACTTTGTTAAACGGGCGCTTACTGCTGCGCTAGGTGAAGATAAAGCGGCTAATCTCATCGACCAAATCTTAATGGGCAGTGGCGCGAAGGGTCTGGACTCACTGAAGTGGATGGACTCTAAACAGGTTGCCAGCATTATTCGAAACGAACACCCGCAGATTCAAACCATTGTCATGTCGTATTTAGAGCCAGAGCAAAGTGCCGAAATCTTGGCGCAGTTCCCTGAAAAAGTTCGACTTGATTTGTTAATGCGTATTGCGAATTTAGAAGAAGTACAGCCTGCTGCGCTTCAAGAGCTAAACGAAATTATGGAGAAACAGTTTGCTGGTCAAGCGGGTACGCAAGCAGCCAAAATGGGCGGCCTGAAGTCTGCAGCGAACATCATGAACTATCTAGATACCGCAATAGAAGGTCAGCTGATGGACGCCATTCGCGAGCAAGACGAAGAAATGAGTCAGCAAATTCAAGATCTTATGTTCGTATTCGACAACTTAGTCGATGTGGACGACAAAGGTATTCAGGCAATATTGCGCGAAGTTCAGCAAGATGCGCTGCTTAAAGCCATTAAAGGGGCTGACGAAGAGCTTAAAGATAAAATTATGCGCAACATGTCAAAACGCGCTGCTGAAATGCTTGGCGATGATCTGGAAGCCCTTGGTCCTGTGCGAATCAGTGAAGTGGAGACCGCGCAAAAAGAAATTCTGTCCGTTGCTCGTCGACTTTCTGACTCAGGTGAAATCATGCTCGGTGGCGGTGGTGGTGAAGAGTTCCTGTAAGCCTTTCATAGGAATGTCTTTCAACGCTATGACCAATAAAGCCTAGGTAAATATATGACCGGTAATAAAAGTTTCAGTGAACACGAAATAAGTGAAGCGAAGAAGTGGGATTTACCCTTCGTAGACGACGCGACCGCGCCTAGGAAAGATGAGCCAACTAACGCCTTAAATAAACGTTCTGATTGGAAGTACGAGCCTCCTGAAGTGGAAGAGGAAATACTTCCACCCACTGCCGAAGAAATTGAAGCTATACGACAGGCAGCCTATGACGAAGGGTATCTAGAAGGCAAGGAAAAAGGGTTTGAAGAGGGCAAAGCAGAGGGGCTTGAAACAGGGCTTAGTGAAGGCCAAGAACAGGGCCATGCCAAAGGGCTTGAACAAGGCTTAGATGAAGGCCGTCAGCAAATGGCTACCCAGGCAGAAGTGTGGCAAATGCTTGCGGACAAACTCCACGATCCACTCTCACAAGCCAATGATGAAACTCGCGACCAACTGGTTAAACTTGCGGTTACGCTTGCAAAGTCAGTTATTAAGGTAGAGGTAAGCACTAACCAACAGGTTATTCTGCAAGCGCTAAGTGAAGGCATAAAAGCCCTTCCTATTAATCAAACCGAATACCAAATTCATATGCACCCTGACGATATTGCATTGGTTAAAGCGCACTTTGGTGACGAAGAAATGTCCAAAAAAGGCTGGAATTTGGTGGAGGCTCCCGCCATGGAAAGGGGCGGGTGTGATATTACCACGGTGCACAATGCCGTTGATGTGTCGATTGAGCGCCGTTGCCGTGATGTTATTGAAAAATTTTTGCTAAACCAAGGGCTATCCGATGACTAGCCCGTGGCATAGTCACTTTGAATCACTGACTAAGCAGGTCACAACGCCACCTGTAGTCGCAGCAGGGAAACTCGTTCGCGGTATCGGCCTTACCCTTGAAGCGGTAGGTTGCCAGCTGCCGGTGGGTAGTCAATGTTTAGTGCAGACTGTGGAAGGCGAGATAGAAGCAGAAGTGGTTGGCTTCGGTGATGATATTACCTATTTGATGCCGACAGAAGCGGTGCGAGGGATAGTGCCCGGTAGCCGCGTTATGCCATTAAACCGTCAAAGTGGTTTGCCTGTAGGAATGGGGCTTTTAGGCCGCGTGGTAGACGGAAACGGACAGCCACTCGATGGACTTGGTGAAATTGATGCCGAAGCGAGAGCCCCCACCACGCGTCCTCCTATGAACCCGCTTATTCGTCGTCCTATCAATGCGCCAATGGATGTGGGCGTGCGCGCTATTAACGCACTCAATACGGTAGGCGTAGGCCAGCGTATGGGGCTGTTTGCCGGTAGTGGCGTGGGTAAAAGTGTACTGCTCGGCATGATGACCCGCGGTTGCGAAGCCGATGTAGTGGTGGTCGGGCTCGTCGGTGAGCGTGGCCGGGAAGTGAAAGAGTTTATACACGACATACTCACCGAAGAAGAGCGTCAGCGCGCCGTTGTTGTCGCTGCCCCTGCAGACACCTCCCCGTTGATGCGCCTTAAAGGCTGCGAAACAGCGGTTACCATTGCTGAATATTTTCGCGACAAAGGGATGAAAGTTCTTCTTCTGATAGATTCCCTTACGCGCTACGCCATGGCGCAGCGTGAAATTGCCCTTGCCGTTGGCGAGCCGCCTGCTACTAAAGGCTACCCACCGTCGGTGTTTGCTCGCCTACCTGCATTAGTAGAGCGTGCCGGTAACGGCAGCGAGCGACAGGGTTCGATAACGGCTTTTTATACCGTATTAACCGAAGGTGATGATTTGCAAGACCCCATTGCTGATGCGGCGCGCGCCATTTTGGATGGCCACGTTGTACTATCGCGCACTTTAGCCGATAGCGGTCATTACCCGGCTATAGATATCGAAGCGTCAATAAGTCGTGTTATGCCAATGGTGGTGAGTGAAGAGCACCAGCTTATGGCACGTCGCATTCGCCAGGTTTACTCAAATTACAAACAAAACCAAGACCTCATTTCTATTGGTGCTTATGCCAAGGGCTCAGACCCACGTATAGACTTAGCGATTCGTGCAGAGCCTGCGATCAATGCATTATTGCAACAAGGTATGAAGCAAGTCATTCCTTATGACGAAAGCTTAGAAGGCATGGCAGCCCTGGCTAAAGGGCTAGGGCAGGGGTGATGTACTTTGTAGTAGAGCGTACGTGGTCATTTGTGAACATGGAGCCAGAATCCTTTATCAAGGTATCGACAAATGTCTAAACAACTAGAACGTTTAGCCGAGTTTGAGCGAGAAAAAGAGCAGCGAGAAGCGCGGTATTACCAGCAGGCTCAGCAGAATGTTAATCAGCAAAAGCAAAAACTAACCAGCCTTGAGCAGTATCGCATCGACTATATAAAAGGTATTCAGCAAACCGGGCAATCGGGTGTGACGGCTACCTACTATCAGCAGCATCTATCCTTTGTGGGGAAATTAGATAAAGCGTGTGAACAACAGATGCAGGTGATTGCTCGCGCGCAAATGGCGGCAGACCAGCGTAAGCAATTGTGGCTTAAACAACAGCAAAAAGTGAAAGCGGTTACCTTGCTGCTTGATAAAAAAAAGCTAGCTCAGCAGAAAAAAGAAGCAAAAGCAGAGCAAGCAATGATGGATGAATTTGCTACCCAGCGTTTTTTTCGTGCCAAGCGCTCACCTTTTTGACATTTTTTCGCACACATAGCCAGTTTGGCGCAACCCTTGCTAAACTCTTCTTAGAATGTACCACCACAACTTATTTACGTAACGATTTACGCTACTTTAGCCGTTGGCTAATGAGATTTAAAGGTCTAGGTGATTAGCATTGGCAAAAACATTATTTAAGAAATATTGCGCCTTATGAGATGTCGAGTAAGTCATTACAAAAACGTAAGTGTATGTAAAGTATATGAGTGTTGGTCGTTTTGTGGTTTTTATTTTTGCTTAAGGCTTAAAACATTTGGCGCAAAGAAACCACTTCGGGTTTACGCCTTCTATGATGAAGTCGAATTAAATGTAGGACGGTAGGACATTATGCAACAAGTTGCCGCACAAAAAACAGACATTGCCGCATTACCCTTTTCTGCCTCTAGCACAGCAAAAGCAGTAGAGACTGGAATCGGTTCACAACAAGATGCTAATAGCGAAAATAATCAGGCATTTAATCGACTTTATCAAGATGCTAAAGCTTCGCGCTCAGACTTCGTGCTTAATGATAAGTCGAGTCAGACTCCGAGCAGCCGAGCTCAAGACCGAGCTGCTTCTGAACAAATGGCTAAAAACGCAAAAGATAAAGACGCCGGCCATACGGACCTCCCCGATAATCACCGAGTGACAGACCGGGCAGACGAATACGATAGCAGCGCACAAGCCACTGAGGCAGAGGCGCAACAAGGTCGCGTTCGATCAGAAATTGAAGATACTCAGGAAACCCAAGAGAGTGAACTTGCACAGCAGCTTGTCGCCGATGGCGAGGCAGTGGAACAGCGCAGCGTTACCGAGGCTAAGTTTGTTTTAGGCGAAGGCGGTAAAAAAGATGCTGAAGCTGGGGTAATTACCACTCCTGGAACGCCGGATGCAAAACCCATTAAAGAGGACGAGGCTGAGCCCGATTGGATTGCCTATGTTGAAACCGTGGTAAACGGTATGGCAAAGGGTGAGCAGCAAAGTGACAATAATAAGGGGAATACACCCATTAGCCAGGTTGCCGAGTTAGTCGAGGATAACGTTGATGTGCTGTCGGTTAATGAGGCGGGGAAGCTTTGGAAACTGCCTGAAAACGTAGACGCTAGCGATGCGCCTTCTTTACTTGCACACTTTCTTACGCAGCTAAATAGCGAGGGTGAAGCTAGCTTAGAAAAATTTTCCGATAGCGCCCTGTCACATGAAGCAAAGCAAACGCTTAGTGCGTTAGCTTCCCTGTTATCTAAGCAAAGTAGTGAAGGCGAACACAACGGTAGTGACACGTCATTTGAACCGTCAACAATTCAACAGTTTTCAACTGACGGTGAAGCAGAAAGTGAAGATAGCCTTTCGGCACTTTTGGCGAAGCTCATGGAAAGTAGCAGTGCTGAAGAGACAAGTAAGCCTGTTGATGCAGGCGCACTTGCATCTAACGAGCTAGATGCCGAAGCCCTTGATTTAAAAGAACTTGGAACGGACGAGCTAGATGCCGAAGCTCTTGATTTAAAAGAACTTGCAACGGACGAGTCGTTAATTTTAAGTTTGATCGCCGATGAACTTAATAACGTGCAAGAAGAGGGCGCTGAAGAAAGCGAGGCGTTAATTGATGAAACCCTTACAGAGTTAGCTAGCGATCCTACCATCACGCAAGGTGTTAATGGTAGCGTCATTAGTCGCGGTGAAACTAACAGTGCCAACGCTGCCAATGCAGCAGGCGTATCAGCTCAATCAAGTACAAATGTGCAAAGCGCTGTGATAGATCAGTCTCAGCAAGCGACAGAAATACCATCTGACTTGCTAACGGCTATCAGTGAGCTTTCGCCTCAAAGTGCACAGAAAGCAACAGAAGCCTTCGCAGAACGCATGGTTGCAACCATGCCCAGCGGTCAACAGCAACAGGCCGTTAAGGCGAATATCATAGCCGGTATTAATGAATTTCAGCAGCAAGTTGAGCAGGGCATAGAGCCGGGTATTGACTTAAGTGGTATCGTGGCTGACGCGGCAAAAGACGCGGCGGTGAGTACTGAAATGGTGGCATCTATGACTGCCAAAGTAGATAGTCAGGCGAGTCAGTTTTTAAACTTAATGTCGCAGACACAAGCAAGTGCACAACACGCTATTTTAGGTCTAGTGGCGCAAACTGACACCGTTATGCAGGAAAATAGTCAGCTTCGCGCTGAAGCGTCAAAAACTCAGCAGCAATTTGAAGGCTTTGATAAAGCGGTCAATATTCATAAAAGCGAAGGACAGCAACAGCTTAACGAGAAAATTCGCTGGATGGTTAATGCTAGAAACACGATGGCAGAAATTCGTTTAGACCCGCCTGAGCTTGGCAGTATGCAGGTTCGCGTTAACGTTGCGGGAGACGCCGCAAGCGTTAGCTTTGTGGTGCAGTCACAGCAAGCAAAAGACGCACTGGCAGAGGCCATGCCGAAACTGAGAGATATGCTGTCAGAGCAGGGCATTGAGTTAGGTGATGCTGAAGTGCGAAAAGATAACTCGTCGAACAATGAACATGGCCAGCAACTTGCAGGAGAGGCTAATCAAGGCCGTGGCGAGCGTGGAGAAAATGACGGCCTAGATGAAATGGAAGGTACACGTGTTATTGAACAGCCCGTTACGCGTGCAGCGAAAGGCGGTATCGATTTTTATGCGTAGGTCTGTGAGTTTTGAAGGCGGCACCACAATTACCAATAGGTAGCATGGTGAGAATACCCCTAGGCTGCTATGGTTGATGTAATTATCAATGAGTGCCTTGCAAAACCTGTAAATTGCTTTCTAACTTCTTAGATAAAGATAAGCATATACAAACAATGGCATTGCCATTTTTGAAGGAACCTTGATAATACGCTTTTTCTAGGACTACTGACGAGTTACACATGGCTGATGAAGAATTACAAGTAGAAGACGGCGGTAAAAAGAAAGGCAAAATGATGTTGATCATTATAATTGCTGTCGTTCTTGTTGGGGGCGGAGCTGCCGCTTATTTCCTACTGTTCGCAGGTGGCGATGAGCCCGCGGCTGAGCAGCTTGCTGAAACTGATGCTGCAGCCGCAGCCGCTACCGCACCAGCCGCTGGCCCAGGAAATGCAGAAATGGGCACCGCACTTTATGTTGCTATGCCTCGCCCCTTCGTTTTTAACGTACCTGGGTCGGGAAGAGACCGCCTCGTGCAGATAAAGGTTCAGCTATTGGTACGAGGTTCTGACAATGAAGAGTTAGCGAAAACGCACATACCGCTTATCGAAGGTACATTGCTACAGGCATTTAGCACATCTAATGCAGACGATTTGGTCACTGAGGCGGGCAAAATAGAACTTCGCGAGCAAGCGGTAAGTGAAGTCCAAAAAGCATTAAAAGACATTACGGGTAGCGACGTGGTAGAGCGCGTATTGTTTACTGGTTTTGTCATGCAGTAATGCATTGATTTGGTAAGGTAGAAGACGGTGAGTGATTTATTATCTCAAGATGAAATCGATGCCCTATTACACGGGGTAGATGATGTAGAAGAGGAAGAGGTTGGCGATAGCGACTCTGATGCTTCTACGCTCGAGTACGACTTCTCCTCGCAAGACAGAATTGTGCGTGGGCGAATGCCTACGCTCGAAATTGTGAATGAACGCTTCGCGCGCCATATGCGGGTGAGTTTATTCAACATGATGCGCCGCTCTGCTGAAGTATCGATTAACGGTATTCAAATGATTAAGTTCGGCGAATACATCCATACGTTATTTGTTCCGACCAGCCTAAATATGGTGCGCTTCCGTCCCCTTAAGGGAACTGGGCTCATTACCATGGAAGCGCGTCTTGTTTTTATTTTGGTAGACAACTTCTTTGGTGGCGATGGCCGCTATCATGCAAAAATCGAAGGCCGAGAATTCACGCCTACGGAACGTCGTATTATTCAGATGCTGCTTAAAATCATTTTCGAAGATTATAAAGAAGCATGGGCGCCGGTCATGGACGTGTCTTTCGAATACTTAGATTCGGAAGTCAACCCGGCAATGGCAAACATTGTAAGCCCCACCGAAGTAGTGGTTATCAGCTCGTTTCATATAGAGTTAGACGGTGGTGGTGGCGACTTCCACGTGTCGTTGCCATACTCAATGCTAGAACCGATACGCGAACTGCTAGACGCCGGTGTTCAAAGCGATAAAGAAGATACGGACTTGCGCTGGAGCAAAGCGCTTCGCGACGAAATTATGGATGTGAAAGTGGCATTAACTACCCACATGTTGGATGTCGATGTGCCTTTACGCGATGTGATGGAGTTTAAGCCAGGCGATATAATTCCGGTGGAAATGCCTGAAACTATCACAGTGCTAATCGAAGATTTACCTACGTTTAGGGCTAAGTTAGGCCGAAGCCGAGATAACTTGGCGCTTAAAATAGTAGAAAAAATTGCAAGACCGACTTCAGTGAAGTCTGAGCTACAGTTATTAACCCGCGGTGGGCGCATTATAGATAATGACGCAGAACTGCAAGTACTCGAAGAAGACCTGTAAGGTAGAGGGGAGTTCCCATGAGTGAAGATGGTATGGACGATTGGGCTGCGGCCATGGCCGAGCAAGCCGAATCTGAAGCTGATCAAGAAGCCGGTGACAACGAAGATGTTCAGGTTGCCGAACTTGACGAGTTAACCGACGATGCGCCGATCACCCAAGAAGAAAAGAAAAAGCTTGATACGATCCTAGATATTCCCGTGACTATTTCAATGGAAGTAGGTCGTAGTCAAATAAGTATCCGAAATCTGCTACAGTTGAACCAAGGGTCTGTGGTGGAGCTGGATCGTGTTGCCGGTGAGCCATTAGATGTATTAGTAAATGGCACGTTGATTGCTCATGGTGAAGTAGTAGTGGTCAACGACAAATTCGGTATTCGATTAACGGATGTTATTAGTCAAATTGAGAGAATCAAGAAGCTCAGATAAAACTTCTTATATACTAAGGGGTTGCGCCTTGCTGCCCCTTTTATTTAGCCAGCTAGCTGTCGCTCAGTCGACCCAGTCAATTACCAATCCCACGTCCGTACTGTCAATTTTCCTATCTTTGTTGCTGGTTGTCGGCGTTATTTTTGCGTTAGCCTATGTTATGCGTCGATTTAATGTCACTGCGATGGGAAACAACCAAATGAAAGTGGCGGCGAGTATGGTGGTGGGGACCAAAGAAAAAATAATGGTTATTCAGGTGGGCGATGAGCAGCACCTAATTGGCATCACCGGTCACAACATTTCTCATTTAAGTAAGCTTGAAAAAAATCTCGATATACCTGCTAAAGGGATGAGCAAGTCAACCGGTGAACAAGAAAATGGAGCCGATGCTTTTAAGCAAAAGCTCGTAGCGGCGATGGCGGGTAAACTCAACCCTAATATGGATAAGAATAAACCGAAGGAAGAATCGAGCGATGCGTAAGTTTGCCTGGCTACTTTTAACCCTGCCATTACTTTTATTTGTAGAGCCAGTGTATGCGCAACAGGGCATCTCAGCGGTTACAGTTACGACAAATCAAGATGGCTCTCAAGACTACACCATGACACTACAAGCGCTGTTCATTATGACGGCGCTCAGTTTAATACCCGCCTTTATCATGATGATGACGTCGTTCACACGGATTATTGTGGTGTTGTCCATTTTGCGTCAGGCAATCGGTTTACAGCAGTCACCGTCGAACCAAATACTCATTGGGGTAAGCTTATTTCTCTCTATGTTTATCATGGCGCCGGTGTTTGAAGAAGTGAATGAGCGGGCTTTACAGCCCTACCTCAATGAACAGCTTACAAGTTTAGATGCACTGGAACAGGCAAAGGGCCCTATGCGCGCTTTTATGCTTTCCCAAACCCGTGTTAAAGATTTAGAAACCTTTGTACGAATAGCGGGAGACGAGGGAAAATACGCTGATACAGATGAAGTGCCGCTGACTATTCTTATTCCAGCCTTTGTAACCAGCGAGCTTAAAACCGCCTTTCAAATTGGCTTTATGCTGTTTATTCCGTTTCTTATTATCGACTTGGTTGTAGCGTCAATATTGATGGCTATGGGTATGATGATGCTATCCCCCATGATTGTATCTTTACCTTTCAAACTCATGTTATTCGTACTGGTGGACGGCTGGAATCTCATTTTCGGCACACTCGCGACGAGTTTCGGTATGGGCGTCTAGGAGGGCTTATGTCACCAGAAGTCTTTGTAGAGATACTGCGAGAAGCCATGTTTATGATAATCGTGCTGGTATCGGCGGTGATTGTTCCAAGCTTGATTGTAGGCTTGGTCGTCGCTGTATTTCAGGCCGCTACCAGTATCAACGAACAAACCATGAGTTTCCTGCCTCGCTTACTCGTTACGCTATTGGCATTGAGTTGGGGGGGGAACTGGCTGGTACGACAACTGATGGATTTTACCTTTAGAATGGTCGATATGATCCCTCAGGTTGTAGGCTAGAAGGTCTAATTCGTGGAAGTCGAACTCGCCACCATTAATCAGTTTCTTGCCGACATGCTCTTACCTTTTATGCGTATAAGCGGGCTGTTTGTAGCTATGATTGGCTTAAGTGCAAAGTCTATCCCTCCGCAGGTTAGGGCGCTTTTAGGAATAATGCTAACCCTTATCATTATGCCGGTTGTACCTCCTTCACCTATTGAAAACTTAGTGAGTGTCGGTACCTTTTTAATTGTTATTCAACAATTACTGATAGGCATCGCTATTGGTTTTATTTCGATGATGGTATTGAACACCTTCGTGTTAGCAGGGCAGATCATCGCCATGCAAACCGGTTTGGGCTTTGCTTCGATTGTCGACCCGGTAAATGGTATTAACGTGCCAGCGGTCGGGCAGTTTTACCTTATTTTAGCGACCTTGTTGTTTTGGACACTCGACGGCCACTTGTCGATGATTCAAATGATAGTGATGAGTTTTGAGGCATTTCCAATCGGCGAGGCGTGGTGGACAGGCGAACAGTTTCGCGATATTGCCCATTGGGGAGGCTGGATGTTCGTTTCCGCTATTACGCTTTCATTGGCGCCTATCGTCTCGCTGTTAATTGTTAATTTGGCCTTTGGTGTAATGACAAAAGCTGCGCCACAGCTGAACATTTTCAGCATTGGTTTTTCCATTGCTCAGGTAATGGGGCTGCTGATTATTTGGATAACGCTAGATAACTTTACTGCGCACTTTGAAACCCAATGGTTTAGGGCTGAACAGTTTATGTGTGAATTATTGAATATTTGTCCTTAGACAAGCAATACGCGTCGTTCGCAGAATATGGTATGACTGCGATCAGGTTAGGTGAGTAAACTCGTAACAGAGAAGAACAGACTCGAGCATGGCAGATTCAAGCGAAAAAACAGAAGACCCCACGGGGAAAAAACTCGATGATGCCCGAAAAAAAGGGCAGCTAGCCCGTTCCCGTGAACTATCTACCACCTTGGTGTTAATAGTCAGTGCCGTCATGTTTCTATTTGTTGGTGGCTGGATAGCGGAGTCGGTATTTAAACTTACCCGCAGAATGTTCATTTTATCTCGTGATGAAACCTATGATATCACCCACATGTTTGGCGCGTGGGGCGAGGCATTTTCAGCAGTGGGCCCTGCCGTACTGCTATATATGGTTGTCGCAATGATTGCAGGGATCTACGGCTCTATTGCCCTTGGCGGTTTTAACTTTACGTGGGAAGGGGCAAAGCCCAAAGGCTCTAAAATGAGCCCGATTCAAGGTTTCAAACGCATGTTTGGCACCAATGGCTTAGTTGAGCTTCTTAAGTCTATTGCAAAAGTAGTGGTTATTATCGGCATGGCCATAGGCGCGCTGCTGTTCTTTGAAGATGAAGCGCTGCATTTAGATATGGAGCTTTATCCGGGCAACCTGTTTCACGCTATGGACATACTTAAATGGGCTTTTCTCATTCTAGTATGTGGCATGATCCCCATCGCGCTCATCGATGTGCCTTATCAAATGTATAAGCACAACAAAGAAATGAAGATGACCAAGCAGGAGGTGAAAGACGAGCGCAAAAACGCCGAAGGCGACCCCATGGTTAAAGGGCGTATCCGTCGATTGCAGTATCAGGCTGCAACGAATAGAATGATGCAAGAAGTCCCTCAAGCTGATGTCGTGGTGACTAACCCTACCCATTTTTCAGTGGCCATTAAATACGATGAAAAAGGAATTAGGGCACCTGTGGTTGTCGCAAAAGGCGCCGATGAGTTGGCCATGCATATCAGAAAAATAGCCACAGCGAATGATGTTCCGCTCATTCCTTCTCCTATGTTAGCGCGGGCAATCTTCTATTCCACAGAAGTGGATGATGAAATACCCAACGCCTTGTTTATGGCGGTAGCGCAAGTCCTTGCCCACGTGTATCAGCTTAAAGCTCACAGAGCAGGTAAAGGTAAACGTCCCAAGCCATTGAAACGGGATCTGCCCATCCCTCCCGAGTATCGCCGATAACACAGCCTTCCCCACCAAGTGAGCATGAAAAAGATGCGGGGAAATGGACGGTTGTTCAAATAAGAAGTGCCGTTAATTTAAGCAGTTAGTGCTGCTGCAGAAGGTGGTTGCTAAAGCTGGCACGTATGTTGAAACCCGCCTATCAGAATAGAATTAAGCGTCAATTTTCTGATAGAGAGACAATACGCAATGCAGTTATCCGGTTATCTTCAGCGTTTCGATAAAAATCAGCTGCAAAATTTCACCAGTGGTTTAGGCGCGCCTATCGTCCTCTTAGCCATAATGGGCATGGTTATTTTACCTATGCCGCCGTTCTTATTAGACGTGCTGTTTAGTTTTAATATTGCCTTGTCTCTGGTCATAATTTTGGTGGCAGTACTCACACAAAAACCTGTCGATTTCGGTATTTTCCCGCTTGTGTTGCTTATCGCTACAGTACTGAGACTGGCGTTGAACGTAGCGTCTACCCGGGTTGTTCTGCTTTATGGGCACGAAGGGGGTGATGCCGCAGGTAAGGTTATCGAGGCCTTTGGAGCAGTGGTTATCGGTGGTAACTATGCGGTGGGTATTGTTGTTTTTGCTATTCTTCTAATTATTAATTTCAAAGTGGTTACCGCGGGTGCTGGGCGTATATCTGAAGTAAGTGCTCGCTTTACTTTGGATGCCATGCCAGGTAAGCAGATGGCAATTGATGCCGACTTGAACGCCGGCTATATCGACCAAGACCAAGCCCGTCAGCGCCGAGAAGAAATCACCGCAGAAGCCGATTTTTACGGCTCGATGGACGGTGCGTCAAAATTCGTAAAGGGTGACGCGGTCGCCGGTCTTTTCATTATGTTGATTAATATCGTCGGCGGGTTATTCATCGGCATGATCCAGCACGATTTGAATTTTGGTAGTGCTATTGAAATTTATACCATCCTTACTATCGGTGATGGGCTGGTTGCTCAAATACCTTCACTTCTGCTTTCTGTAGCGACCGCGATAATTGTTACTCGTGAAAACGAAACCCAAGAAATGGGTAAAGAGATCCGCGGACAATTAGGCAACACACAAGCGCTTTATATTGCATCGGGCGTGCTATTTGTGATGGGTATTATTCCAGGTATGCCCCACATTGCATTTTTAGGGTTCTCGTTTTTAATTGCGGGCGTTGCCTATTGGCAGACAGTTCAGGAAAAGAAAAAGGCTGCGGCACCGTCGGTCCCTGATAATGTGATGAAAGACGACACGGTGGCCCCAGAGGTTAAAGAGCTGGGGTGGGATGACGTTCAGCAGGTTGATACTATCGGGTTGGAGGTCGGCTATCGATTAATACCACTGGTTGATAAATCTCAAGGTGGCGAATTGTTGACGCGCATAAAAGGGGTGCGTAAAAAGCTCTCCCAAGAACTTGGTTTTCTTATTCCCCCAGTACACATTCGCGATAATTTAGATTTAGAGCCTAATACCTACACTATTGCTATGCTTGGCGTCACCATTGGCGACTCTGTTATCAGTCATGATGAAGAGTTGGCTATCAACCCCGGGCAGGTCTTCGGCAAATTAGAAGGTCGCGCCACCAAAGACCCTGCGTTTGGTTTAGATGCGGTGTGGATCAAGCCGAATAAACGAGAACACGCGCAAACCTTGGGGTACACCGTTGTTGATGCAGCTACCGTTGTGGCTACCCACCTTAGCCAGTTGTTAACTAACAATGCTTATCAGCTACTTGGTCACGAAGAAGCGCAGCAGTTACTTGATATGCTGGCTAAGCAGCACCCTAAATTGGTGGAAGGTTTAGTACCAGATATCTTGCCGCTAAGCACGGTGGTAAAAGTGCTTCAAACCCTACTATTTGAGGGCGTGCCTATTCGCGATATGCGCACTATTGTTCAAACCTTAAGTGAATACGGCACTCGCAGCCAAGACCCGGATGTATTGGTCTCTGCCGTTCGTATTGCGCTTAAACGTCTTATTGTCCAAGAAATTACCCAAGGGGCAAAAGAGATACCTGTCATAACCTTGGCGCCAGAGTTGGAACAGATGTTGCACCAGTCACTTCAAGCAGGTGGCGAAGATGGCGCTGGTATCGAACCAGGTTTGGCAGACAAGCTGCAAAAATCATTGCAGCAAGCCAGTCAGCAGCAAGAGTTAGAAGGAGAGCCTGCAGTACTCCTAACCTCTGGCATGCTGCGACCCGTTCTGTCTCGCTTCTTAAAGTATTCGGTTGTTGGGCTCCATGTGCTTTCTTACCAAGAAGTGCCTGACGACAAACAAATAAAAATAGTCAGTTCGGTCGGTCAATAATCTGACACTGGGTGATTGGAGAGGTTGCAATGAAAATTAGACGTTTCTTCGGCAAAGATATGCGTGAGGCGTTAAGCCAAGTTAAAGCTGAGTTAGGCAGTGATGCGGTGATCATGTCGAACCGCAAAGTTGCCGATGGCATTGAGCTTGTTGCCGCCTATGATAAAGAGCCTGAAGCAAAACTCTTCACTCCAAAAACATCGCCTAAAGCAACCCCTAAAGCATCAGGTCAAAAAGCCGTGCCTAGCTTAAGTGAGATTATCGGTGATGATGGCCCCGACAGTTTAAAAGCTCTGTTAGAAAAGCAGCACGGCGGTAGTGCGCCTTTATCAAGTAATGCTTCAGCATCGCAGTCGCATTCAGCCAACCATAATCAACCTATGTCTGCAAATGCGAGACATGCCAACGAAATTGCGTCACACCTTGATTTCTCAGAAGCCTTTATTGATGACGTAGAAAGCCAGCACCTTGCACAAGACGAAGGCAGAGCAACAACATTTCCCGACCACCAAGCGTCCAGCATAGACGAGGCACCCGTCTCTCAATCTGCAGAATTGGCGCAGATTAAAGAAGAGTTAGCGTCTTTGCGCGATGTTTTACAATATCAGGTTGCAGACTTGATGGAAGCGAAAAACAAGCGTCAAAAACCGGTACATCAATACTTGATTACCCGTCTAACGGATATGGGGTTAAGCAGTGCACTTGCCAGTCAGCTAATTAACTATACACCAGCACACTACAATGAACGAGACGCATGGGTGTATCTTCTTAACCTATTGGCTAATCGCATAAATGTGACAGGAAACGATATACTTAGTGCGCAAGGTGCAGTTGCCTTAGTCGGACCGACGGGCACAGGTAAAACAACGACGGTTGCAAAACTAGCTGCTCGCTATGCACAAAAGTACGGTGCAGATTCAGTAGCAATGATTACCATAGATACGTATAGAATTGCGGCCTATGAGCAGCTCGCGACATACGGAAAAATTATTGGCTGTACGGTGAGAAAAGCGCAGACTAGTGAAGAACTTGCGGATTTATTATTCCAACTTCGTCATAAGCGTCTAGTATTGATTGATACGGCAGGGTTTAGCCAACGGGATAGCCGTTTAATTAAACAGATTAAGCAGTTTGATAATGGTCAAATGCCAAAAGTTAAAAAATATTTGGTAGCGCAGGCAAATACACAATATCCTGCCCTACAGCGCATCATTAAGGCTTATGATGATATCGAACTAAGTGGCTGTATTTTCACAAAGTTAGATGAATGCTACTCTTTAGGAGAGGTATTGAGCGCTGCAGTTGAATATCAACTGCCGGTTAGTTATGTCACCGACGGTCAGAAAGTACCTGAAGACATTAAGATTGCGGAGGCAAAATCTTTAGTTTCTGCCGCTGCAAAGCTTTATAAAAAGTACGGTTTGAATCATACTAGTAGCAACAACGCAATTAAAACAGCATAAGCAGTATGATTGACGACCAAGCGAGTAGCTTAAGAAAAATGAAGCAATCACGGTTAATCAAAGTTATCGCCGTCACCGGAGGTAAAGGTGGCGTAGGTAAAACAAACATTACGCTAAACACCGCTATCGCTATGGCGAAGCAGGGTAAGCGAGTTATGGTTCTCGACGCCGACCTCGGACTGGCGAACGTAGACGTAATGCTAGGTTTGCGGGTTGAGAAAAACCTTTCCCACGTGCTATCTGGCGAGTGCACGCTTGATGAAGTGTTAGTCACCGGCCCCCACGGTATTAAAATTGCGCCTGCCACCTCTGGCACGCAATCAATGGCAGAATTATCGCCAACGCAGCACGCGGGTCTTATCAGAGCCTTTAGTGAATTGCGTTCGCAAATCGATGTACTCATCGTAGATACCGCGGCCGGTATTTCAGACATGGTGTTGAGTTTTTCAAAAGCTTCTCAAGACATCATGGTAGTGGTTTGCGATGAGCCCACCTCGTTAACTGACGCCTATGCCTTAATAAAGATTCTTAATCGTGAGCACGGTGTATTTCGCTTTAAAGTTGTGGCGAATATGGTTCGCGATGTACGGGAAGGTCAGGAATTATTTAGCAAATTAAGCAAAGTGACAGGGCGTTTTTTAGATGTTGCACTAGAATTAGTGGCAACCGTACCTTTTGATGAGAATATCCGCAAAGCCGTGAGAAAACAAACGGCTATTGTTGATGCGTATCCGGGTTCTCCCGCCGCTGTTGCGATTACTCAGCTTGCGAGTAGAGCCCTTACGTGGCCCATTCCGGCACAACCGGGCGGTCACCTAGAGTTTTTTATTGAACAACTCGTTGCAGAAAAAGCAGTAGGAAGTCAGCGTTGAACAGCAAGGCCGCCGCTTATCGTCAACAAACCGATAAATCGCAGTTAGTCGAACGACATGCGTCATTGGTTAAGCGCATTGCGCATCACTTGATTGCGCGATTGCCGGCCAGTGTTCTTGTTGATGACCTGATCCAGTCGGGTATGATTGGTTTGCTAGAAGCTGCGCGTAACTTCGACGGGTCGAAAGGCGCGAGCTTTGAAACTTTCGCAGGCATTCGCATTCGTGGTGCTATGTTAGATGAGATACGTAAAGGCGATTGGACCCCGCGTTCAGTACATAGAAATGGACGTGCTATTACCGAGGCTATTTCACAGGTAGAGAGCGAAACAGGCCGCGATGCGAGAGATTCAGATATTGCTGATAAGCTTAATGTAAGCTTGCAGGACTATCACCAAATGCTTAATGAGGTTAATGCGGGAAAGCTGGTAGGTATTGAAGATTTAGGTGTGTCGGAAGATGTAATTACTACTGAGCAGAGTAGAGGTAGTGATGCGCCGCTTGAAGATTTAATGCAAGGCGCGTTTCAAAAAGCGCTTGCCCATGCCATTACGACATTACCTGAACGAGAAGCAATTGTTCTTTCACTGTACTATGATGAAGAACTGAACTTAAGAGAAATTGGCGAAGTTCTTGATGTTAGTGAGTCAAGAGTCAGCCAAATTCACAGTCAGGCCATGTTAAAACTCAAATCACGAATGAAGTCGTGGCAAGCTGACGAAGAATAGAAATTAATAACAATTAACCCCTCATTGGAGGCTATTTTGGACAAAAGCATGAAAATTCTTGTGGTTGACGATTTTTCAACCATGAGACGTATCATCAAAAACCTGCTTAAAGATTTAGGTTTTTCTAACATCCAGGAAGCGGATGACGGAAGCACTGCATTGCCTATGCTGCAGCAAGGTGATTTTGATTTCGTTGTTACCGATTGGAACATGCCAGGAATGCAAGGTATCGATTTGCTGCGCGCAATAAGAGCCGACGACAAACTTAAGCATTTACCTGTACTAATGGTAACTGCAGAAGCGAAAAAAGAGCAAATTGTTGCCGCTGCACAAGCGGGCGTTAACGGCTATGTCGTTAAACCATTCACCGCTGCAACTTTAAAAGAAAAATTAGATAAAATTTTCGAACGTTTAGGTTGATCCAGACGCTCACCAGATAAATGAGGTTTACTGGATGACAACGAATGTAAACGTTCCAATTTCGTTAGAAGAGGCCAAACAGCTTGTCACCTATCTGGAAGAAGGTGACAACGCGTCTGCTAACGCTCTACTTGAAGCTGCCTCAATGAAGGAAAACGTTGAGCTATTTGCTGAAGTAGGAAAGTTAACGCGTCAACTCCATGACGCGTTAAATAATTTTCAAATTGACGACCGCATCAAAAACTTAGCTACCGACGATATTCCCGATGCACAATCCCGCCTAACCTACGTAATTGAAGAAACCGAAAAAGCAGCTAATACTACAATGGACGCTGTGGAAGCGAGTATGCCGATAGCGGAAATGCTGTCGGCGCGTATCGAAAAAGTGATGCCTGAGTGGAAAAAGCTCATGAACCGCCAAATCGAGTTGGGCGAGTTCAAAGCGTTATGTGCAGATTTAGACGAATTATTGGAAGACGGTTCGCTTCAGTCAGCTAAACTTACACAGTTACTTACCGAAGTATTGATGGCTCAAGGCTATCAAGACTTAACGGGTCAAGTTATCCGTCGCGTTATCGACCTTGTAAAAGAGGTAGAAGATAGCTTAGTTAATATGCTAACCATGTTTGGCGAGCGCGAAGGTGAAGAACAAACTAAACCATCTAGCGTTAAGGCCGATAAGGTTGATGGTGTAGAGGCAGAAGGCCCAATTATTGACGCCGAGAAACGCGATGATGTCGTTTCTGGCCAAGATGACGTAGATGATCTTCTGTCTAGCTTAGGTTTTTAGGGGAGCGGGCGCATGTCGTTTGATGTTGACGAGGATATATTACAGGACTTTCTGGTTGAGGCTGGAGAGATACTTGAACAATTACAAGAACAGCTCGTTGATCTTGAGAACAATCCTGAAGATGCGGATTTGCTGAATGCAATTTTCCGTGGATATCACACAGTTAAAGGTGGAGCGGGCTTTCTTTCGCTCACAGAGTTAGTAGAAATTTGTCACGGTGCAGAAAACGTTTTTGACGTAATGCGCAATGGACAAAGAACCCTAACCCCAGAACTGATGGATATTATTTTGCAGGCCACTGACGTGGTGGTAGAGATGTTTGAGCGGGTTAAAGCTCGCGATCCACTCGAACCTGCAGATGCACACCTTGTCGACTTATTGCACAAATTAAGTCGCCCGGAAACGCCAGATGAAAACATTTTTGGCGCCTCTGAAGAGTCAGCCACTGCACCTGAGTCAGTTGCTGCGGAGCCTGAACTTGTCATTGAAGAACCTACAGCGCAAGTGCCTAGCGGCACAAGCGACGGTGGTATTGACGAAATAACCGAAGATGAATTCGAAGCGTTACTCGATGAACTTCATGGTTCAAATGCGCCAGGTCAATCTTCTTCAGCAAGTAAGCCATCAGTCGCGCCAGCATCACCTTCAGCACCCACGACACCGACCGCTGGCGGCGATAGCGACGATATCACCGACGAAGAATTTGAAGCGCTTCTCGACGATTTACACGGCAAAGGCCAGTTCGCAACTAGCGCTGCTCCTGCCTCTGAACCTAAAGCACCGGTAGCGCCCGCACCATCGAACTCAAGCAGCGATGAAGAAATTACTGACGATGAGTTCGAAGCACTTCTTGATCAGCTGCATGGTTCAGGTCAAGGCCCTACGCAACAAAGCGCAGCGCCTATTTCACCTGAGCCACCAGTAGATAAAGCGGCGACTGAAGCTGTTCAGAAGGCTAAACAAGCAGCACCTGTTAAAGCTGCGCCTACGTCAAATTCAGCCGCACCATCTAAGCCAGGCTCAACCGCGAAACCCAAAGCGGCTAGCCCAGCGCCTAAGAAAGATGATAAAAAGGCAGCTGCCGCAGCCCCACCGGCTGAAACCACGGTGCGGGTCGACACTAAGCGTCTAGACCAAATTATGAACATGGTGGGCGAGCTAGTATTGGTAAGAAATAGGCTAATCAGCTTAGGCATAAACAGCAACGACGAAAGCATGTCGAAAGCCATTGCGAACTTAGATGTAGTGACTGGAGACCTCCAAGGTGCGGTGATGAAAACCCGCATGCAGCCTATTAAAAAGGTTTTCGGCCGCTTCCCCCGTGTTGTACGTGACCTAGCGCGAAGCTTGAAGAAAGAGATTACTTTAGAGCTTGTTGGTGAAGACACTGATTTAGATAAAAATTTAGTAGAAGCTCTGGCAGACCCATTAGTTCACTTGGTTCGAAATTCGGTCGATCACGGTATTGAAATGCCTGATGATCGCGCCGCTTCAGGTAAGCCTCGTATGGGAACGGTTAAATTATCTGCTTCCCAAGAGGGCGATCATATTTTACTTACCATCGAAGACGATGGTAAAGGGATGGATGCCGAAAAGCTCAAGGAAATTGCCATCAGCCGTGGCGTTCTCGATGCAGATGCGGCAGCGCGTATGTCAGACGTTGAGGCGTTCAATCTAATCTTTGCACCGGGCTTCTCAACGAAGACAGAGATCAGCGATATTTCTGGTCGTGGTGTCGGTATGGACGTGGTTAAAACCAAAATTAACCAGCTAAACGGTACCGTAAACATTGATTCTCAGTTAGGAAAAGGGACCAGGTTAGAAATAAAAGTGCCTCTAACCTTAGCTATTTTGCCTACGTTAATGATTGTTGTAGGAAAACAGACCTTTGCGTTACCATTAGGTGCGGTGAACGAAATAATAAACATGGACATCAAAAAGACCAACACGGTTGATGGCCAACTAACAATGATAGTTCGTTCAAAGGCAATTCCGTTGTTCTTCCTTGGCGAATGGCTAATTCGTGGCCCTAAAGATATTAATAGAGAAAAAGGGCACGTGGTTGTAGTACAAATTGGTACACAACAAGTTGGATTCGTCGTAGACGCGCTAATAGGTCAAGAAGAAGTGGTAATCAAACCTCTTGATGCTTTGCTTCAAGGCACGCCGGGTATGGCGGGAGCAACCATTACTTCAGATGGCGGGATTGCACTTATTTTAGATGTTCCGAGCCTGCTAAAACGGTACGCGCGTAAACCCATCAAGTAAGGCGATGAATTAATAGGAATAATAATCCATGGTCTTTAAAGTCCTAGTGGTGGACGACTCGACATTTTATCGTCGTCGAGTAAAAGAAATACTCGACGATGATAGAGAGCTTGAAGTTGTTGGGGAAGCAAGAAACGGGCGCGATGCCTTAGAAAAAGCAGAGGCACTTAAACCTGATGTCATAACAATGGATGTGGAAATGCCCGTAATGGACGGCATTTCGGCGGTAAAGGCTATCATGGAAAAACGGCCTACGCCGATCCTCATGTTCTCTTCGCTTACTCATCATGGAGCGCAAGCTACACTCGATGCACTAGAAGCCGGTGCACTCGACTTCTTGCCGAAAAAATTTGAAGATATTGCTCAAGATAGAAAAGATGCATCGCGCTTATTATGTACTAAAGTTAGGTTAATAGCGCGTCGAGGTATTGGCCTTAAGCGTCCATCTTTTAGAGCCACAGAAACAAGAAAGCTACCGGATAACGCACCCAAGCAGGCGTTTTTTAAAACATCGGGGTTACTTTCTGGCCATAAAGACGCGGCAAAACAGCCCACCGTCTCATCTGTAAGGGCGACGGGAAAGCAATATAAATGCTTGGCGATAGGTGCATCTACAGGTGGTCCTGTGGCGCTACAAAAAGTGCTGTCACCACTACCTGCAGAATTTCCATATCCCATTTTTCTTGTCCAACATATGCCGGGCACATTTACCACGGCATTTGCTCAGCGCTTAGATTCAAACTGCAATATAAAAGTAAAAGAAGCTGAGCATGGCGATATAGTGGAGCCGGGCCACGCTTATTTAGCGCCGGGCGGTAAACAGATGTTGTTAGAAACCATAGGCGCGAATAAGCGTATAGCTATTGTCGATGCAAGTGCGAGCGACAAGGTTAATTATAAGCCCAGCGTTGATTTAACGTTCAGCTCGCTGGCCAAAGCCTATGGGGGAGATGTATTAGGCGTCATTTTGACAGGCATGGGCGCAGACGGCAAAGAAGGGTGCCGCATGCTGAAGGACAAAGGTGCGACTATTTGGGCACAAGACCAAGACTCCTGTGTGGTGTATGGCATGCCCCAAGCCGTAGCCGCTGCTAATATATCAAGTAAAAGCATTAATATTGACGATATTAGCAGTTGCGTTCAAACCGAAATGCGATAGCGGCTTGGACACTAACGGAATATAAATCATGAAAGTGTGGACAGTAGCGAATCAAAAAGGCGGCGTGGGAAAAACAACCACAACAGTAAGCCTTGGCGGGTTGCTTGCGCAACAGGGCAAGCGAGTGCTGATGATCGATACTGATCCTCACGCATCACTGAGTTATTATTTCGGCATTGACGCCGAAGCGACAAGTCATTCAGTTTACGACATTTTTATTCAATCAAACGCACTTTCTGCCGATAATGTAATGGACTGCCTTTGTCCCACTAAGTTGGACAACTTATATGTGCTTCCTGCCACCATGGCACTGGCTACATTAGACAGAACCATGGGTAGTGAACAAGGCATGGGCTTGGTGTTAAAAAAAGCGCTCGCCAAGATAGCAGATGAATTTGACGTAGCGATTATCGATTGTCCTCCCGTGCTAGGCGTATTGATGGTGAATGCACTCGCGGCATGTGACAAAGTTATTGTGCCAACGCAAACGGAATACCTAGCATTAAAAGGTTTAGACAGAATGATCCGCACCATGGAAATAATGGGGCGCTCTTTGAATAAATCATTTGATACAGTCATCATTCCCACTATGTTTGATAAGCGCACAAACGCAGCGTTAGCATCGCGCAAACGATTAATAAACGACTACGGAGAGCGTGTGTGGGAAGGGGTTATTCCCGTAGATACTCACTTTAGAGACGCCAGTTTAGTACAGCTGCCAATTTCGGCGGCGTACCCTAAAACTCGTGGTGTGTCAGCCTACGCAAAGCTGTTAGCCGTACTGGAGAATTAATACAAAAATGAGCAAGCAATCGCCTTTCGCCCGTGAAGAAGTGATGGAGGCCTACTTAGATAGCCTTCTCAAAGAACCAGAGACACCTGAAGATGTCACTGCGCGCACGGCTAAATTGCTTGAACAAGCGTCTCAACAGATGACTGAGTCGGCACTGACTCATGTAGACGAGTTGAAAACAGAGGCTGACTCTACGAGCGCTGACCCACAAACCGTAATCGCCGAAAAAGTTACCGCTTTTATCGAGACAGAAAAAGTAGAGGTTTCTGAAGACGAAGCGGCATCGGCAATAGAACCTCAAGTAGAGAGTCAAAATGAAACCGCGTTAAGTGACGCAAACAAAACAAAAATTCCACTAAAGGATACTCTCGGTTTTCGTTTTCAAGCGCTATTCTTTGAGGTCGCAGGTTTAACCTTGGCTGTACCATTAACTACATTAGGCGGCATTCATCAAATTGAAAAGGTTGGGCCGCTGTTTGGCAAGCCCGATTGGTTTATGGGTGTAATGTTGCATAGAGAGGCTAAACTAAACGTAGTTGACTCAGCTAAATGGGTAATGCCAGAAAAATATGATGAAAACCTCGCACAATCGCTCAACTACCGATATCTTATAATGTTAGGAGAGAGTGTGTGGGGCTTGGCAAGCGAAAAGCTTGTAAATACGGTCAATTTGACCTCCGATGACGTTAAATGGCGCGAGTCCACAGGTAAACGTCCCTGGTTAGCGGGGATGGTTAAAGAAAAGATGTGCGCGTTAATTGACGTTGAAGAATTAATATCTATGCTTAACAAAGGCTTAGGCAGTAACGACCAGACGCCATAGTATCGGGAGCCAGGTTCATGAGCGACGAAAGAGTAAATAGCAATGCCACCGACAGTAACGACGAAGTCCTTCAATGGGTAACGTATCGCCTAGGTGATGAAACATATGGTATTAACGTAATGCAAGTACAAGAAGTATTGCGTTATACCGAGATAGCCCCAGTTCCCGGTGCGCCCGACTACGTATTAGGTATTATCAACCTGCGTGGTAACGTTGTGACGGTAATCGATACTCGCGCGCGTTTTGGTTTACCGCCAACAGAAATTACTGACAATACGCGTATCGTTATAATTGAGTCTGACGAACAGGTAGTCGGTATCCTTGTAGATAGCGTGGCAGAAGTGGTTTATCTGAAGTCTTCAGAGATTGATAGTGCCCCTAACGTGGGCACGGAAGAAAGCGCTAAGTTTATTCAAGGCGTGAGCAACCGAGACGGTGAACTACTGATACTTGTTGATCTCAATAAGTTGCTAAGTGATGAAGAGTGGGATGAGCTTAGCAGCATCTAAATAAATGAACGGGCGGCATGGTTAGTCATGCCTCCTGCGTTTCCCCAAGGGTTATATCCATGGATTGGCAGCTCGCTGCACCTACCGTGTTAGAAATTGTATTATGCGTTTTCATCCTTATACTTATCGTTGCTATAGGTGTAATTTACTCGCATGTACGTACACTTCGCGCCGCGCTAAATGATTGTGAAAATAAAAACGCAGAAGCTATTTTACGCGTAGAAGCCATAGCTAATAACGCCAATAATCAGCAAACTGAAGCGCAGGCAAGAACCCTTGTTATTACACGCCACCTGAAAGAACTAGAAGAAAAGCAAACCGATATTGAAAACCATGTTCGTGAGCTGAAGCTTCAAGACCCTTCACTGCGTCTATATCAACGTGCCGCGGAACTAGTGAAGCAAGGGGCAAGTATTGATGAAATCATTGAAGCGTGTGACATTCCGCGTGCCGAAGCTGAAATGTTGGTGATGGTGCACAAGCAACACAGCTAAAAACATTGGCAGAAGGTGATTAATCATTCCAATTCGTTTCTATCGACGAGAAAGTCCCTCCATTACGTTGCTCAAAAAAACGTTTAGACGTCTAGACGTAAAGATGTTGACATATTCCCAGTTATAGACACAATACGGGTATCGTAATTTATCACTGGAGCCCTCTATGCCAATTCGTATTCCTGAGCAGTTACCCGCACAGAATGTACTACTAGGTGAAAACATTTTTACCATGGACATGGACAGGGCGGCTAACCAGGATATTCGTCCTCTTGAAGTGGGTATTTTAAATTTAATGCCGAATAAAATTGAGACAGAAGTGCAACTGCTGCGTCTGCTCTCAAACACGCCACTACAGATAAATGTGGATTTGATCCGCATAGACAACCAAGCGCCCAAGAATACGCCCCAGTCGCACATGGACGCTTTCTACCATGACTTTTCGTCGGTGGCGAACAAAAAGTATGATGGCCTTATTGTTACCGGCGCCCCATTAGCGCTTATCGATTACGAAGAAGTGAAGTACTGGGAAACCATGACCACTATTTTGGAGTGGGCGCAGCGCCACGTAAATTCGACGCTTTATCTGTGTTGGGCGGCCCATGCAGCCATGTACCACTTTTACGGCATTACCCGCGAACTGCGAGATGAAAAGTTTTCAGGGGTGTTTAAGCACAAAGTTAACGATCCAAATAATGAGTTATTAAGAGGCTTTGATCCGTCATTCTATGCCCCCCATTCACGCTACGGGCATATCGATACTTCGTTGTACAACAGTATTGACGGGCTTAACGTGGTCGCAGAGTCTGATGAGGTAGGCGCCTATATTGTCGCCTCTGAAGACAAGCGCATGGTATTTGTTACCGGCCACCCAGAATACGACCCCGATACACTAAAAGACGAGTATTTACGCGACATTGCTGCCGGCCAAACACCGCCCATTCCGAAAAATTATTTTGAAGGAGACGACCCAGCCACGTCTCCCATTGTACAGTGGCGGTCGCACGGCAGCCTATTGTTTACAAACTGGCTGAATTATTATGTTTATCAGACCACGCCTTACGATTTAAGTCAGCTTGCTGAAAAGTCACAGCCAAAGAGGTAGCACGTGAGCAAAAATACAATATCTAGCGCGCAGACAACGCTTACAAAAGCCGCTAAAGAGCGCATTCTTATTCTTGATGGCGCTATGGGCACTATGATTCAGCGTCACAAATTAGAAGAAGATGATTACCGCGGAACACAGTTCTCAGATTGGCACTGTGACGTAAAAGGTAATAACGATATGCTGGTTATTACTCAGCCGGATATTATTTATCAAATTCACTGCGACTACTTCGAAGCAGGCGCTGATATCATTGAAACAAACACGTTTAACGCCACCACAATTGCTATGGCCGACTATGACATGCAGGCCCATTCGCGGGACATCAATGTGGCGGCGGCCAAGTTGGCCAGAAAAGCCGCTGACGAGTTTACTGCGAAAACGCCAAACAAACCGCGATTCGTGGCAGGCGTTTTAGGCCCAACAAATCGCACAGCCTCGATTTCGCCAGATGTAAATGACCCCGGTAAACGCAACGTAACGTTCGATGAACTTGTCGATGCGTACAGCGAGTCTACCGAGGCACTCATTGAAGGCGGCGTAGACTTAATCATGTTAGAAACTATTTTCGACACACTAAATGCCAAAGCCGCAGCTTATGCGGTGGAGTCGGTGTTTGAAAAGCTAGGTAAGTCTTTACCTGTTATGGTGTCTGGCACAATTACCGACGCTTCAGGGCGCACATTATCGGGGCAAACCGCCGAGGCATTTTATTATTCGATGCGTCACATCAGCCCGTTTTCTTTCGGGTTAAATTGCGCCCTTGGCCCCGACTTATTGCGTCAATACGTGGATGAAGTGGCGGCAATCAGTGAATGCTTTATTTCGGCACACCCCAATGCTGGCCTACCTAACGAGTTTGGTGAGTACGATATGGAAGGGCCAGAAATGGCCGAGCACATTAAAGAATGGGCGCAATCAGGGCTTGTGAATATCGTAGGCGGTTGCTGCGGTAGTACGCCAGACCACATTCGCGAAATCGCTAATGCGGTAGCGGGTATAGCGCCACGTAACGTACCTGCATTTGAACCTAAAATGCGTTTGTCAGGCCTAGAGCCGTTTGTACACTAGGAGGGCATTATGAGCGCAGAATTTTCCACATTTATTAATATCGGTGAGCGCACCAACGTTACAGGCTCCGCTCGCTTTAAACGCCTTATTCTTGAAGGTGATTATGAAACCGCACTTGATGTCGCTAGACAGCAGGTAGAAAACGGTGCCCAAATCATCGATATCAATATGGATGAGGCCATGCTTGATTCCAAGCAGGCTATGATCACCTTCTTAAACCTCATAGCTTCTGAGCCCGATATTAGCCGCGTACCCATCATGATTGACTCATCAAAATGGGAAGTGATAGAGGCGGGCCTTAAATGCGTACAGGGCAAAGCTATTGTTAACTCAATTAGCTTAAAAGAAGGGGAAGCGCTTTTTTTACATCAAGCTAAGCTCATTAAACGTTATGGTGCTGCAACCGTGGTTATGGCGTTTGACGAAACCGGTCAGGCCGACACCCAGGCCCGTAAAGTCGAAATTTGTCAGCGCAGCTATAAACTGCTGACTGAAGACATCGGTTTTCCGCCAGAAGATATTATTTTTGACCCCAACATTTTTGCTGTAGCTACAGGTATCGAGGAACATGATAACTACGCGGTGGACTTTATTGAAGCTACCCGCGAAATACGTAAAACCTGTCCGTACTCACATATCTCCGGCGGCCTATCTAATATCTCTTTCTCGTTCAGGGGTAACAACCCAGTACGAGAGGCCATGCATTCGGTATTTCTATATCACGCAATTCGTGCAGGTATGGATATGGCTATAGTTAATGCAGGCCAGTTAGAGGTATATGACGAAATTCCACCTGAACTTCGCGAAGCCGTTGAAGACGTGATTTTAAATCGCAGAAGTGATGCCACCGAGCGTTTGTTAGACATTGCACCTAACTATCAAGGCGACGGTAAGGCCGCAGTAAAAGAAGATTTAAGCTGGCGCGAACAAGACGTAAATAAGCGTTTAGAGCACGCCCTTGTAAAAGGGATCACCGACTATATCATCGACGACACCGAAGAGGCCCGACAACAGGCTGAACGTCCGCTACACGTTATTGAAGGGCCTTTAATGGACGGCATGAACGTAGTAGGTGATTTGTTCGGCGAAGGTAAGATGTTCTTACCTCAGGTCGTAAAGTCTGCCCGCGTAATGAAAAAAGCGGTAGCGCACTTACAGCCCTTCATCGAAGAAGAAAAATCAGACGATGCTAAGAGCAACGGTAAAATTCTACTTGCAACGGTAAAAGGCGACGTTCACGATATCGGTAAAAACATTGTAGGTGTGGTACTACAGTGTAATAACTTTGAAGTTATCGATTTAGGTGTGATGGTACCAGCCGCCACTATTTTGCAAACCGCCAAAGACGAAAACGTAGACATGATTGGCCTGTCGGGGCTGATTACACCATCTCTTGACGAAATGGTGCATGTTGCGAAAGAAATGGAGCGTCAGGGTTTTGAAATTCCGCTGCTTATTGGTGGGGCAACTACGTCTAAAGCGCATACTGCCGTTAAAATTGAGCAAAATTACCACGCCCCTGTTTCCTACGTACCTAATGCCAGTCGAGCGGTGGGGGTTTGTCAGCGCTTACTTAATAAAGCGTCCCGTGACATCTACGCCAAAGAGTTAGCGAAAGAGTACGAAACGGTGCGCGAGCAGCATGCCCGTAAGAAGCCTCGCAGTAAGCCTGTCACGTTAGCGCAGGCTAGAGATAACGCGTTTAAGCCCGACTTTAACACGCTGCCTGTAAAACCTGCGACATTAGGTGTAACCCCTGTTACCGCTGATTTAGCGACACTGCGCAATTATATTGACTGGACACCGTTCTTTTTGACCTGGTCTTTAGCGGGTAAGTATCCTCGAATACTTAACGATGATGTAGTCGGTGAGCAGGCGCAGTCGTTGTTTAATGATGCCAACGCCATGCTAGATAAGATCATTGAAGACAATACGCTTCAAGCGAAAGGTGTTATAGGGCTATTCCCCGCCAATCGCGTGGGCGATGATGTAGAAATTTATAGCGATGAATCGCGCACAAAAGTAAGCGGAGTAGGCCACCACCTTCGTCAACAAACGTTTAAAGACAAGTTCGCTAACTATTGCTTAGCCGACTTTGTGGCTGAAAAGTCGAGCGGTATTGAAGACTATGTAGGCGCTTTTGCGGTCACGGGGGGCATAGGTGAAGATGAGCTGGCTGATAGTTATATTCAAGCGGGTGACGACTACAATGGCATTATGGTAAAAGCCGTAGCCGACAGGTTAGCCGAAGCTTTTGCTGAATATCTTCATGAGCAGGTACGTAAACATTACTGGGGTTATGCAAAGGACGAAGCGCAAAGTAACGAAGCGCTCATTCGCGAAAAATATCAAGGTATTCGCCCGGCTCCAGGTTATGCAGCCTGCCCAGAACATACTGAAAAGCAGCTTATTTGGGATTTGTTGTCTGTTGAAGCGCATACGGGGATGAAGCTCACCGAAAGCTATGCGATGTGGCCCGGGGCGTCAGTTTCTGGTTGGTATTTCGCGCATCCTGACGCTAAGTATTTCGCGGTTGCTAAAATTCAAGGCGACCAAGTAGAAGACTACGCTAAGCGCAAAGGTTGGACGCTAGAAGAGGTCGAGAAGTGGCTTGGTCCTAACTTAAGTGACTAGCGTTGGCTAATAAACAGGTAAATAAACAGGTAAAAAAGATGCAATCCGAAAAGCCATTTAGCCAAGCCTGTGAAAATAACAAGCGCGCCATTTTAGGCGTGCTTGAACGCACGTTTGCGAATTGTAAGCAGGTGTTAGAAATAGGCAGTGGCACAGGTCAACATGCGGTGTTTTTTGCCGAACATTTACCCCATCTAATATGGCATACCAGCGACCAGCCTCAGTATCACTCGGGCGTACAAGCATGGCTTGCTGAGGCTAGTTTAGATAACATAAGCGCGCCCGTGGCGTTTACTGTTGGACGCGATGACTTTCCTCATATTGACGTGGACGGCGTGTTTACTGCGAATACTGCGCACATTATGCAAAAAGAAGAGGCAAAACTTCTGATGGAGTTGATTGCCTCGAACCTGCCGCAAAACGGTGTTTTTTGTCAATACGGCCCTTTTACTCACAGGGGTAAATTCACCTCACAGAGTAACCAAGCTTTCCACTTGTCGCTGATAGAAAGAGGCTACGGTGGTTACCGAGATATTGACGAGCTTACCGCTTGGGCAGGCGAGTTGAGCTTAAAAGAAGTGATCGACATGCCCGCTAATAATCACATGCTCATTTGGCAAAAGCGCTAAATGGCATTAATCAAAGGAGTAGCTATGAGCTTTAAAGTAAACCATTATTTCGACAACAAAGTGAGCTCGATTGGGTTTGAGTCTGCGAACGGACCTTGTACATCAGGTGTTATGTCACCCGGTGAGTACACTTTCTCAACCTCACATAAAGAGCTAATGAAAGTGGTAGAAGGCGAGCTTGTTGTCAAGCTACCAAAAAGCGACGAGTGGCAATCTTTTGTAACCGGTACGAGCTTCAATGTGCCTGCCAATGTATCGTTTGATGTAAAAGTCTCTACACCCACCGCTTATCTTTGCTTCTACAGCTAACACCAATAAAGATAAAGGTGGCGCTGGGCTTGGCTGTTACGCTGGCTCAGCCGAAACATTCTCAAGGCTTATGCGCCTGAGACAACGCTATAAAATCGTCAACAAAGCCCAACACGTCTTGGGCTTTTCTATGCCCTAAATAAAGGGTTTTTGATACGCCTACCTCTCCAAGTGAGCGATAAGTGAGCAGATCTCGCTCCTTCGATTCATCAATTAGCCACTTTGGCAGCGCTGTAACTCCACGCCCGGCCGCCACCATTTGCAGGATAATTTCTGTGGTTTCAATCGTTTTGTGTTGCCTAACTGTGCAGTTAGCCGGCGTAAGAAAGTGGGTGAATATATCTAGCCTGCTAAGTTCTACCGGATAGGTAATAAGCGTTTCGTTAGACAGATCTTGTGGCTTTATAAACGGCTTATCAGCGAGCGGGTGATGTTTGTCCATAACCAGTACCTGCTCGTATTCAAACACCGGCGTATAAGCAATAGTATCAAGAGACAAAGGGTCGGGAGTTAGCAGAATATCTATGTCGTAGCCGTGTAGTGCTTGAAGACCGCCAAATGAAAAAGCGCGGCGAACGTCTACATCAACATCGGGGAACGCTTTTAAAAATGGTGCAACCACCTTTAAGAGCCACTCGAAGCAAGGGTAGCATTCCATTCCAATTCGCAAAATACCTTGTTTGCCATCGGCAAACCTACGCAACTGCGCCTCTGTGTGTTCAAACTGGGGCAAAACACGATGGGCCAAACCCAGCACACTTTGCCCCGCTTGTGTAAGCGTTAACCGTCGACCTTCTTTTTTCCAAAGAGGAACCTCAAAATGGGCTTCCAGTTTTTTCATTGCATGGCTTAACGCAGACTGCGTTAAAAAGAGTGATTTCGCCGCTTCGGTCATTGTGCCTTCGGCATCAATCGCTCTCACTATTCGTAAATGCTGTCTATCAATCATAATGTGTCACAACGATACTAACGGTTAAGGGCATGTTTGGGTGTATCATTCACAATCGTTACCGCATTGGAAAGACGAGTTTCAATGATTTCTTTAATGATAATTGAGATTTCCCTAAAAGTTTTTCTGCCCGGTGCTGTATTTCTCCACGCCAATGAATGCTGACGCTCAATAGGCATATCTGCAATTTCACACACGTGTAATGCCTCAGGTTTATGTAACTCAGAGTGAATATACAAGCCGGGAAGAAAGGCCACCCCCATTCCCATCACGACCATTTGGCGCAGTGTATCAAGGCTGGTACCTTCATAATCGCGCTGCAAATCTGCGCCAATTTCATCGCAAATACGTTGTACTTGATGGTGAAAGTGGTGTCTGTCTTCCAAAGTCAGTACTTTTTCACCGGTTATTTCTTCTGGTCTAACGAACGCTTTACCTGTTAATTTGTGATCAGAAGGCGTCACAAACTTTAAAGGTTCTTTAAACAGCGGTTGCGTGATGAGCTGTGAATTTTCGCCAGAAAGGGGCGATAGAATAAGATCGTACTCCCCCCGCAATAAGCCGTGTTGCAGGGCGCTTGGTGCCCCTTCACGAACATAAAAACGCAGGCCAGGCTTGCGCTTGTGTAAATCGGGTAAAACAAACGGTAACAAATAAGGGCCAAGAGTAGGCGGGATCCCCAACCGGTATGTCACCACTTCACCTTCCGACAAGTCCCGGGCTATCTCGCTGAATCGCTGCGATGCTTGCAGCACCTCTTCTGCTGCGTCTAACAGCGCTTTACCCTGCGGCGATAATAAGGTTCCCGTGCGAGAACGCTCGAACAGCGTTAGTCCAAGGTGTGTTTCTAACGCATTAATTTGGCTGGTCAGCGTAGGCTGACTAATACCAAGAATTCCCGCAGCCTGCCTAAAGCTTAAATATTTCGCCACAGCCACAAAATAGCGGATTTGGTTAATTGACGGGCTTTTTCCGTTAAATTGCATGGTGTATTTACCCTTCTCTTACTAACCTTAGTAGTAGTGCTGTTTGTAGGGTGATAGTATTTAGCTATCGCGAGTTAGTATATTAAACTATTAATCTATCAGGTGAAACTGGCGTAATTACATAATCATTACAATTATTAAAAAATTGGGAGTTTTATATGGATCACGTTATCTCAGGTGTTGCTAAATTCCAAAAGGAAGTTTACCCGAATAAGAAAGCGACGTTTCAAAAGCTGGCTAACGGGCAAAATCCTGAAGTGCTTTTCATCACGTGTTCAGATTCACGTATTGACCCGAACCTAGTTACACAAACCGACCCAGGTGAACTTTTCATTTGTCGTAACGCGGGCAATATTGTTCCTCCGCACAGCAACCAAACAGGTGGAATGACAGCGTCTATTGAATTTGCAGTGGCTGCTTTGGGTGTTTCACATATTGTTGTGTGTGGTCACACTGACTGCGGCGCAATGAAAGGTGCGATTAACCCTGCAGGTCTAGACTCGCTACCTCATGTTAAAGAGTGGTTGGGCCATTGCCGTGTTGCCACAGACGTAGTTAAAGAGCGTTGTGGTCACGATGAACTTTCTATTGACGATTTAGAAGCGGTAACGAAAGAGAACGTAGTACAGCAGATTCAACACCTACGTACGCATCCTGCGGTAGCTGCAAAAATTGCAACCGGTCAGGTTAAACTTCACGGTTGGGTGTACAACATTGGCACTGGTGAGGTGCTTTATTATAACACCGAGTCGGGTGAGTTTGATGTCATGGACGAGTCTACTGCAGAAGCGCAACTTGCGCGCTCCGAATAAGGCTCATAACTATGGTGAAAATCAATTTTTCTAATTTACGTGGCGATTTTACCGGTGGTTTAACCGCCGGTATCGTTGCTTTGCCACTGGCGCTTGCACTTGGTGTAGCGTCAGGTCTTGGCCCGATGGCTGGCCTTTATGGTGCTATAGCCGTGGGCTTTTTTGCTGCACTTTTCGGCGGTACACCAGCGCAAATTTCAGGTCCTACGGGCCCGATGGTTGTTGTACTCGCAGGCCTTTTTGCAAGTCTATCCGGCGATACTAGCCTTATCTTTACCGCGGTAATATTGGCAGGTGTCTTCCAAATCGTATTCGGCGTACTTGGGGTAGGCCAGTATATTCGCTTGGTGCCGTATCCGGTGATTTCTGGTTTTATGTCAGGCATCGGTGCCATTATTATTATTCTGCAGTTAGGCAGACTGCTAGGCCACGAGCCTCCAGGCGGCACAATTGGTGCGCTATCGTATTTGCCTACAGCGCTTGCTGATATCGACTTTGCCACACTTGCTCTGGGCTTGGGTACTTTAGTTATTGCTTACAAGTGGCCTCCACAACTAGGAAAGTTTGTGCCCGGTGCACTTGCTGCGCTAATCATTGGCACTTTGGTAAGTCTAGCGCTATCTGTCCCTGTACTTGGCGATATTCCCACGGGCTTACCGAGCCTTCACCTTCCGGTGTTTGATCAAAGCAAAGCGCTACTTATTTTAGAAGCTGCTTTTATCCTTGCCGTACTTGGTGCAATTGATAGCCTATTAACCTCACTTGTCGCTGACAACATGACCCGAACTCGTCATGACAGTAACAAAGAGCTTATTGGCCAAGGTATTGGTAACACGTTTGCAGGTCTTATTGGCGGTATTGCTGGCGCAGGTGCAACCATGCGTACAGTGGTAAATATCCGCAGCGGTGGTAAGTACAACGTTTCAGGTATGGTTCACGCGTTGGTATTACTTGCCATTGTACTAGGTCTTAGCCCTCTAGCGGCGCAAATCCCTCATGCTGTTCTTGCCGGCATTTTGGTGAAAGTAGGTTTAGATATCATTGATTGGAGCTACTTAAAGCGTGCACACAAAGGCCCACGTTGGGACTTCGGCTTGATGATTATGGTGCTTGCCTTAACCGTATTCGTAGATTTAATCACAGCGGTAGGTGTCGGTGTAGTATTTGCGGCATTAGCTTATGTTAAGCAAATTGCTCAACTGCAAATTGAAGAACTCAAGAAGATCCCTGAGTCTTTAAATGACCCTAAGGAAAACGAGTTACTTGAATCGCTAAAAGGAAAAGTATCAATTTTTAGTTTCGGCGGCCCGTTAAGCTTTGGTGCAGCGGCTGATTTAGGTCACCACGTACGTGAGCGCGTGCGTCCGGGGGCTACCGTTACTATCCTTGATTTCTCTCGCGTACCGCTAATGGACGTGTCGGCTGCAATGGCGGTTGATACGGTAACTTCAGACGCATTAGCCGCGGGTCGTCAACTTGTTATTTGCGGTGCTAACGCAGAAGTTAACAAAGTGCTGGAGGGCGTAAATGAAGCGCATCCTGGTATTCCTAACTTCGACACATTACATGACGCCTTGCTTTATGCAAAAAAGCAAGTAGACGGAACTGAAAGCGAACACACCAGTTTTCAAGCCGCAGCGCAGTCATAAAGTAAGAACAAGGTAAGATAATCCTTTCCCTTCTTTAGCCCTCCTTCGCGAGGGCTTTTTTTGTTTGCCCAGCGAAGCTGGCAAACCCGTCAGGTTGAAAGAAACCTGAATCACCCTGACTGAGGGGAAGATAATCCGAATGGCAAGGGCGTTGTTGGCCAACGGCAGGGTCTGAAGGA
>Ga0105227_100005_pt1 | contig 109985 bp, 96 predicted proteins | sample Virmet3734_803_FD_89585 | JGI IMG/M metagenome (GOLD analysis project Ga0105227, IMG submission 89585) | Marine viral communities from the Southern Atlantic ocean transect to study dissolved organic matter and carbon cycling - metaG 3734_803 | ecosystem: Environmental > Aquatic > Marine >...
CAAAACCCGCTGCCTTACCAACTTGGCTATACCCCAAATGGTGCGGAAGGAGAGACTTGAACTCTCACGCCGTGAAGCACTGGAACCTAAATCCAGCGTGTCTACCAATTCCACCACTTCCGCGTAGACGCTAGCTATAATAGTCATTCAAAAAAGAATGGCTGGGGTAACAGGACTCGAACCTATGAATGGCGGGATCAAAACCCGCTGCCTTACCAACTTGGCTATACCCCAGTCGTGGTGCGGAAGGAGAGACTTGAACTCTCACGCCGTGAAGCACTGGAACCTAAATCCAGCGTGTCTACCAATTCCACCACTTCCGCGCAGCTAGACTTTCCTAAAAGAGACAATAGAGAATTGGTGGCTACGGCGAGATTCGAACTTGCGACCCCATCATTATGAGTGATGTGCTCTAACCAACTGAGCTACGTAGCCTTGCTATTCTCTTCCCTCTCAGGAAGTGGCGCGTATTATGCGTATATGACTGGCAACCGTCAACCCCTTTTTTACTAACTTTTTTTAAATGCTCATTAAGTGTGCGCATTAGGGTGAAATACACACAAAAAGCGGTGAAATTGAACAACTTGCAAGGCCTATAGCGGTGTTTCTACCATGCTTTAGTGTCTGTTTTAGTTTGGTAATAGCACAGGTCAATAGGGCGCGGACCATAGGTATTGTCATGAAAAAACGGGTTATCTAGGTTCTTACCTGTATTCGTGCGTTTTTTATATTCTTCGTGTAGTGGCATTTGTACAAAGTAGGGCGTAGCCTTGTCTGAGTGCACGAAAGCCTGCTTGATTTTGCTTTTTTGCGTAATGTTATCCAGCACACCGCCACGTTGCCTATTCCCTCGCGGTAATTTTTGAAGTAGCTCCATGCCTTTAACAACCCGCCCTACTACCGACATGTTTCTGTCTAAGTGGCGGGGTGCTTGACCAAGTACGATATAAAACTCGGTACTCGCGGTATCTTTTTCGCTATTGCGCGCAAAAGCCACAGCGCCAGGGCAATGCAGCCCCCACATTTCAGCGCGAGTGCTGTCTATACCTACAGGAAACCCGTCTAAAAAACCTGTGCTCGGTGCAAACATATCGTTAGTTTCCACCACGTGCACGTTGCTATTAAGTGGTTGGGTAAATTCAGCATCAATTGTGCTTAGTAACGCGGAGTCAAACTGAGATACATCATGGGTATCATTACTTCCCGCTTGCGCAACAAATCCATCCACTACACGATAAAATGCCTGTTCGTTATAAAAGCCTGCATCGATAAGCTTTTTAAATCGGGCAACGTGTTTGGGCGCTAGGGCAGGGTGTAGCGCAATAACCACGTCGCCGTAAGCCGTAGCAAAGGTCACCGTATTGCTTTTAGGCACCTGATACCAACTCGCGCTATTGCTGTGCAAAATGGCGTTATCTTGTTTTGTTGAATTATCTGAAACGCTCGGTATTTTCTCTTTAACATCACTGCTTATTTGGGTGGTACGTACTTGGCTTTCGTTGTCTTCTTTGCCAGCAAGCGCAGTATTAGTTAATAAATATAGCGCGGTAATTGCGCCATACACCGTTGAGCAAAATAAGTTTTGCCCCAGTGATGTAGTGTGGTGTGCGTGTTTGGACATATTTTTATGACGTTTAAAGTGCATTCGTAAAGCCTTTTGTTTTTTACAATTTATATCAGGCCTACGTACGCTTAACAATTGTCTGAAACAAACAAAAAAGCCACCTTGCGGTGGCTTTCAAAAAATAGCGTTAACTTCTACACCAGAAGTTACACGTTAAAGCGGAAGTGAATAACGTCGCCGTCTTTAACAATATAGTCTTTACCTTCAAGACGCCATTTACCTGCGTCTTTTGCACCCTGTTCGCCGTTAAACTCAACAAAATGATCGTAGCTTACGATTTCAGCGCGAATAAAGCCTTTCTCGAAGTCGGTGTGAATTTTACCCGCTGCTTGCGGCGCTGTAGACCCTTCTGGGAATGTCCATGCGCGAACTTCTTTTACACCTGCAGTAAAGTAGGTTTGCAGAGTAAGCAAGTTGTAACCTGAACGAATAACACGGTTAAGACCCGGCTCTTCTAAGCCCATATCCTGCATGAATTCTTCACGCTCGTCGTCTTCAAGCTCTGCAATGTCAGATTCAATAGACGCACAAACCGCAACAACCGTAGCGTTTTCACCTGCAGCAATTTCTTTTACTTGATCAAGGTACGGGTTATTTTCAAAACCGTCTTCATTAACGTTAGCAATGTACATGGTTGGCTTAAGAGTTAGCATGTTCATGTAGCTAATCGCTTCAAGCTCTTCTTTGCTTAGGTCCAGCGAGCGAAGTAACAAGCCTTCATCTAGATGCGGCTTAATCTTCTCAAGTACTTTCATTTCGTACTTGGCATCAGCATCGCCACCTTTAGCGCGCTTCGCTACGCGATGCAGTGCTTTTTCTGTGGTTTCTAAGTCTGAAAGCGCAAGCTCGGTATTAATAACGTCAATATCATCTTTCGGGCTAACGCGACCTGCAACGTGAACAATGTTTTCATCGTCGAAGCAGCGAACCACGTGACCGATAGCGTCGGTTTCACGAATGTTAGCAAGGAATTTATTACCTAAACCTTCACCTTTAGACGCGCCTTCAACCAAACCCGCAATATCAACGAATTCCATCGTAGTAGGAATGACGCGCTGAGGGTTTACGATTTCAGCCAACTTGTCCAAACGAAGATCTGGCACAGGCACTACACCCGTGTTTGGCTCGATGGTACAGAAAGGGAAGTTTGCCGCTTCAATACCTGCTTTTGTTAATGCATTGAAAAGTGTTGATTTACCTACGTTAGGTAGGCCAACAATACCGCATTTAAAACCCATGGTATGGATCCTTAGTTTGGAAAAGTGATAACTGGCTAAGGTTTACACTTTATGCGAGTGTAACCTGTTTTGTGCTTGCTTTAGGTCTTCTTTTAGCAAAATTTCTGTACAGCGTACCGCTTCATCGATGGCACTTTCAATGGCTGTTTTTTCTTCTGCTGACGGTTTTCCTAAGACATGGCCGGTAACGCGGCTTTTATGTCCAGGGTGACCAATACCAATGCGCAAACGCAAAAAGTTCTTGTTATTACCCATTCTTGCCACAATGTCACGCACGCCATTTTGACTTGAGCTGCCGCCTACTTTGTATTTTGCCACACCAGGCGGTAAGTCTAATTCGTCAAACGCTACTAATATTTGTTCTGGCTCTATGCGGTAAAAGTTAGCAAGTGCCGCTACGGCTTGACCACTTTTATTCATAAAAGTAGTGGGGTAGAGCAAACGGATATCTTTACCGGCAATAGTAATACGAGCAGTTTTACCGAAGAATTTTGTTTCTGGTTTTAGCGGGGCGTTATAGGTGTCGGCAAGTTGGTTGAGAAACCATTCACCGGCATTGTGTCGGGTATTTTCATATTCGGGGCCTGGATTACCCAGACCCACGATAAGGCGGATATCAGCCAAGAGGATTATTCCTCAGAAGCTGCTTCTTCGCCGTCTTCGTCTGTTTCAGCTGCTTTAGGAGCAGGCTTAACAGTTACAACCGCTAGGTCGTGTGCTTCGTCGTTCTTAGCAAGTTCTACTGAAGAAACGCCAGCCGGAAGGGTTAGGTCAGAAAGGTGTACTGTTTGACCCATTTCAACCGCAGCCATGTCTACTTCGATAAACTCTGGAAGATCTTTAGGCTGACAAGTAACTTCGATTTCAGTTACGTGGTGCTCAGCAATACCGCCAGCTTTAACAGCAGCAGACTTCTCTTCGTTTACGAAGTGAAGTGGAACGTTAGTGTGTACGTCTTCACCAGCGATAACACGTTGGAAGTCAATGTGCATGATCTTTGGCTTGTACGGGTGGCGCTGCATGTCTTTTACTAAAACTTCAACAGGCTTTCCGTCTAGGTTCAAAGTAAGAACGTGAGAGTAGAACGCTTCAAAGTCAGCAGAGTTGTTAACTTTGTTGTGATCTAGTGTGATAGAAACGGGTGCTTCTTCACCACCGTAGATGATACCAGGAAGCTTATCTTCGCGACGTAGGCGGCGGCTCGCACCTTTCCCTAGGTCTGTACGAACAGAAGCGTCTAGGTTAAAAATTGCTTCAGACATTGTCTGTCTCCAATATATAAGTCTAATGATGTGGGTTTTTGCGACCAAAACCCACTGTTAATTGGCGTTGAAAGCACTTAAATGAAACGCTTATAAAGCAAATTTACTCATTTAAAAGCACAATAAAACACCACCCCAAAATTCAAGGGCGGCGAATTCTAACACCACCTATAAAAACATACAATTATTACGTTTATAAAAAATACAGTTTGGCTTTGTATGCATGCTGTAATACACATGCTCCAGAACAAAAATTAATATGCCCATACAAAAAAGCACGCCTAAGCGTGCTTTAGTTGTTTCAATATACGTTTAGCGGGTAAGTACAATGCGATAGTGCGCTTTACCTTTACGTAATCTGTCTATGGCCTTATTAACGTCTCCAAACTTGAATGTCTCGGTGACAGGCTCAATATCGTGATGCGCCGCAAAGTCTAACATGGTCTTGATAGTAGCAGGGCTGCCCACTGGCGAACCTGAAACGCTTTTCTGCCCGCCAATTAGATTAAATGCGCCAATGTCCAGCGGCTCTAATGTTGCACCAACGAAATGTAAGCGCCCCTTAGGCGCAAGCGTAGACAGGTATAGGTTCCAATCAAGCTTTACGTTTACCGTTGAAATAATTAAATCGAATCGCCCCTGAGCCTTTTTAATTTCATCTTCATCGCGACTATTAATCGTTTCTGACGCACCTAGCGATAGCGCCTCTTTTTCTTTTGACTCGCTAGAGGTGAAGGCTACGACTTTACAGCCCCATGCATTCAAAAATTGCAGGGCAAGGTGACCTAATCCGCCGATACCCACAACGCCAACCTCGCTTGTCGGGCTAATATTAAATTGTACCAGGGGGTTAAATACGGTAATGCCACCGCAGAATAAAGGTCCAGCTTTGGTGCTGTCTATCGATTCAGGTAAGGGGATAACAGCACGTGCCTGAGCGCGAACTTTGTCGGCGAAGCCACCGTGACGACCGCCAATGGTCATAGTCGCGTCGGCACATAAGTTGTGGTCACCCGCTTCACATGTTCGACAGCTATTGCAATAACTCGCGTGCCACCCTAACCCTACTCGCTGACCCACTTTCAATGATGTGACGTGGTCACCAATCTTACTTACTGTACCCACTACTTCATGTCCTGGTACGAAAGGAAACTCTGTTATTCCCCATTCATTATCCAGCATGCTTAAATCACTATGGCATATGCCACAGCTTTCAACGTCTATTTCAACGTCATGAGCACCAAGCTCACCGGGGTCGTATTCAAACTTCTCTAGCTTTCCACCGGCTTCTTTCGCTGCATATGCGTTTATCATTAATCTGTCCTTTTAGTGTTGATAAGGTCCTGCTGAGCAAAATGGCCCGCAGGTCCTCGGTACTCAGCGTACAATTCAGTTATCAAATTGCTACACTGCTCACTAAAAACTCGATCACTTAGTGGGTAGGCTATCAATGACCTTACTGGTATCCAATACCTTTACCGACGTCACTTGTAATACGGTGCCAAATTGAGTGAAGGTCATCAAATCAGGTTTGGGCGTGCCTTTAACTTCAACAATAAGACCATTCTTTTGATATGTTTCATCTAGACCGTGCAGGGTGTAACGGTCACCGTTCTCGGCAATAAAGGCATAAAAGCCGCCTTCAAGATCTTTATAAAAAATGCTGCCCTTCATTGTTACTTCACCTTTTGCATCGGCTTCCACAGCTTCCGCCTGCGTTACTGGCTCAGCGACGAGCTCTTTAGGTAAATCTTCACTGTTTTGCTGAATTTGTTCTTTTTTGTCAGTCATCGCAAGGTTCTCTTTCTTTTCTTCTTCTGCGCATGCGCCTAGCAATGTCATAGACGTCAAGATAAGTACTAAGTTGAGTCGGTTAGTTTTCATTTTTTTATTTCCTTTACCACGTAGTAGTACATTTATAATTTGTTGGGCTTGCAAAACGCAATTAACAAGCGCAACGTAATGCCGATCATTTATCTTTACTATGCTGCCTAGTCTTCCACGACGCCTAAGTAATTTCTACAAAAAATAAGTTGATTCATACACTTTTTTCACATTACTGATTTTACAAATCGTCTCCTACCCCAACGCTTTTACGTTTACCTTATACTCGGTTAGAGGTCGCTAAAGTGCGCTAATCGACCCCGAGGTTTATTGTGACTATAAAGTGTTTTAACAACCTATGAATAGTCGGCTGAAACATTTCGCTTCGCTAACTAAGTATATGATTGTCTTTATTTATTAAAGGCTTTCTTTTTTAAGTGAGTTTTCAATGAAAAATAGGCAATAATGTTGACGCGAAGTGATAGAGAAAGGCGTTTATCTGCTTCAACATTAGCGCCGCATTATTGCTACCTTTGTGGTTGGCATAGAGTCTGCTTCAACCTAAGTGAGTAATGACAACGAAAGCGTGTAAAAGGTTACATACTTTGTTGTCCGATAACGTACTAGTCGTTTTACGTTAGGCTAAACGCCTAAATGAAGTGTATACCGTTAATAGCTGAAATGCTGTTAGCAGTTAACTGGTACGGCAACGTTTTTAAGGAGAGAAAATGAAGCATTTAAGCAAAATTTTAGCAGTATCGAGTTTGGCTCTTGCTGCAAGCGCCTGTGATGTGAATAAGACAGAGGAAGGCGAAATGCCTGATGTCGACGTAGATGCTGGCGAAATGCCAGAATACGAAGTAAAGAAAACAGAAGAAGGCGAATTGCCTGAGGCCGATATTGACGGTGGTGAACTACCGGAATATGAGGTAGACACGATGGATGTTGACGTGGATACAGAAACGAAGGAAGTTGAAGTGCCCGTGGTTGACGTTGAAATGCCTGAAGAAGACGACGATGACTCAGGTAATTAATTAGCGACCGTGCATAGACATTTTAGCGCCTGTGCATAGACATTTGTAAAAAAGCGAGTGAAGTGGTCCGTTATAAGTGCCAGTTCACTCGCTTTTTAAATCTTATCGTTTGATGTTTAGTATTCAAACATCGCTGAAATTGATTCTTCGTTGCTAATACGACGAATAGTTTCAGCAAGCATTTCAGATAGTGTAAGCTGTTTAACTTTACCGATTTGCTTCATATCTGCGCTTAAAGGAATAGAGTCAGTCACGATAATCTCGTCAATAACCGATTCTTTAAGGTTGTTTGCCGCATTACCAGAGAAAATAGCGTGGGTAGCGTAAGCATAAACGCGACGAGCGCCATGTGCTTTAAGCGCTTCTGCTGCTTTCGCTAGCGTGCCGCCCGTATCAATCATGTCATCCACAATAATACAGTCTCTGTCTTTAACGTCACCGATAATATTCATTACCTGAGCTACGTTCGCCTTCGGACGACGCTTATCGATAATTGCTAGATCTGTGTCATTAAGAAGTTTAGCCGTAGCACGCGCACGTACAACACCGCCAATATCTGGAGAAACAACAACAGGATCGGCGAAATCACGTCTTACCATATCAGCAAGAAGGATAGGCGTACCGAACGCGTTATCTACAGGAACGTCAAAGAAACCCTGAATCTGTTCAGCGTGTAGGTCGATAGTCAATACGCGGTCTACGCCCACATTCGACAGGAAATCAGCCACTACTTTTGCAGTAATTGGCACCCTAGCTGAACGAACACGACGGTCTTGACGTGCATAACCAAAGTATGGAATTACCGCTGTAATACGACCAGCTGATGCGCGACGCAATGCATCGATCATCACAATAAGTTCCATTAGGTTATCGTTAGTAGGCGCGCACGTAGATTGGATAATAAAAACGTCCGAGCCACGGACGTTTTCATGAATTTCTACGCTGATTTCACCGTCACTGAAACGGCCAACTTTGGCATTTCCAAGTTTGGTGTAGAGGCGATCGGCAACTTTCTGGGCAAGTTCTGGTACGGCATTACCTGCAAAGAGCTTCATATCTGGCACAAGTGGTTCCTCAGTGCGTTGATAAAAGAGGTTTGGCTGGGGTAGCAGGACTCGAACCTACGAATGGCGGGATCAAAACCCGCTGCCTTACCAACTTGGCTATACCCCAATTTTTAAGTTCTTGTCCGATGTGGCGTACACGCTATCTTTGTTGTTCTAATTTGTCTAATAGTGGTGAGCGATTTACACCTTTTGCGACAAAACTCTGCCAAGTATCAGGCATTTTGGCCCTAACTTGTTCGGCTAAAGTATAGTCAGAAAAAGTGGCAAACACGCTTGCACCTGTGCCCGTCATTCGCGACGGTGCGTAGTGTACCAACCACTGTAATAATTTTGCAACTTCAGGATAGCGATTAACGACTAATTGCTGACAATCATTGCGAGTTTTTTCAAATTCGTAGTCTTCCCAACGTATTGCCGGTGTATTTCTCGGCAAATCTGGCGAGGTGAAAACGTCAGCAGTGCTGATATGAACATTAGGCGTTGCAACTAAAAAGTAGTGTTCCTGTTGTGGGGCAGGGGTAATGTCTTCACCTACGCCAGCGGCAAATGCGGTTAAACCACGCACGAAAATAGGCACGTCAGCGCCAAGCGTTAACCCTAACGCCGACAATTCATCTTCACTAAGGCCGGTTTGCCACAGGTGATTAAGGGCAACCAAGGTAGTAGCAGCATTAGACGACCCGCCGCCAATGCCACCGCCCATAGGAAGGCGCTTATTCAACGAGATAACCGCACCTTTATTACATTGTGTTTTCTGTGCAAGTAATCGGGCCGCCTTGATAATGAGATTATCGTCGTCCGGTACGCCTTTTAACGGTATATTCATACGAATGGTTGGCGCGTTTCCCTCGGTACGTTCTTTGTCAGTGCCACTTGCCGCACTACAAGTAACGTCAAACGCCAGCTCATCGCCATAATCAAGCATTTGAAACAAGCTTTGTAGCTGATGGTATCCGTTGTCGTATCGGCCAAGTATATGCAGGAAAAGGTTTAGTTTTGCTGGGGAAGGCCACCAATCTTTTTGATTTGTTTCTGATGAATTCACTACAGATTCCACTGATATATTTTAATTTTTAGCTGGGTATGCGCTGTGCTCGAAGCGGCGTCTTGCGTAAGGCTGATACTGTGGGGAAGCCAAACTGCGTCACCGTTGGCCATTTTAACGCTGCCGTAGTTTCCATAGGAAACTTTCCAGTTTTGACATGTTTTACAGTCGCTTTCTAACGTATCAACCAGCCCTTTTTCCGTTAGGGTAAATTTGTCGCCCTCAATAGGCAAACCCTTAACCCAGGACAAAAGTGGTTTAACGGGAATAACCATGCCGGTTATTTGATAGATGAGCGGTTCGGGAAGGGCGTCCACATAGGTTTCGCCGTCGGCTTCCAAGGTAGAGCCTTTATCCGACACATTTAATGAAACTAAGCTCACACCAAGAAAATTGGTTAATCGGAAATCAAAATCACCAGAATCGTTTTTCCAGACTAAATTAAGACTGGCCGCCTCTTTACCTTGGCGAAAGGCAATTTTTCCACGCATTTGCCACTGGTGCACATCGGCAACTTTTTCTAGCTGAGCCGTGAGGTTTACCGCATTTTCAGGGCCTTTGGGGGCAGTGGTACACGCGCTCAGAACAAAGCAAAGGGTGAACAAAATCGAAAATAAGCGAATCATTAAGGCCGAGTACCTGTTTAAAAATAAAACACATTTAGTTGTGCCATTATGGGAACACAGTTTCACCAACACTTTCAATCATTTTGGGTTTTTCGTACAATGCCGCTCCGACGTTGCCAGCACAGATTTTAATGACTTTACTCGCCCTCGGTATTAACCACAAAACAGCACCAGTAGCACTTCGCGAAAAAGTGGCTTTTACACCAGATTCTCTGGTGGAAGCGCTTGCGAGCTTAAAAAAGTTAGACGGTGTAGAAGAGTCGGTCATTGTTTCTACTTGTAATCGCACCGAACTTTATGTCAACACGCAAGACGAAAGCGGCCAAAAGCTTCTACAATGGTTAAGTGACTTTCACCATTTAGATGTAGAGGACATAGCAAACAACAGCTATGTTTTAACGCAAGATGAAGCCGTGAAGCATATTATGCGGGTGGCCAGCGGTTTAGACTCGCTTATTTTGGGTGAGCCGCAAATTTTAGGGCAAGTAAAACAAGCTTTCGGCGATGCCAAGCATTCAGGCATGATAAACAGTGAGTTTGATAAGCTGTTTCAGCATACGTTTTCCGTTGCCAAGCGCGTGCGAAGCGAAACGGATATTGGTGCAAATGCAGTGAGTGTGGCTTATGCCGCAGTACAGCTCGCAAAACACATCTTCGCCGAGTTACCTAAACGCTCGGTATTATTAGTGGGTGCGGGTGAAACCATAGAGTTGGTCGCGCAGCATTTGAAAGAGCAGGGCGTTAGTTGTTTGGCCGTGGCAAACCGAACGGTGGCGCGCGCAGAGGCGTTAGCAGAAACGTTAGACGCCAGTGTGTATACCTTGTCACAAGTGCCAGAGCATCTTAAAGACTTCGATATTGTGATAAGCTCGACGGCTAGCCAACTGCCGCTGATAGGCAAAGGCATGGTAGAAAAAGCACTTAAACAGCGCAGAAATATGCCGATGTTTTTGGTTGACCTTGCTGTTCCACGGGATATTGAATCGGAAGTTAACGAGTTAGGCGATGCCTATCTTTATACCGTTGATGACTTACAGCACATTGTTCAAAAGAACTTAGAAAACCGCGAACAAGCCGCAAAAGAAGCGGAAAAACTCATCGACAAACAAGCTGGCGACTACATGACATGGAAACAGTCGCAGCAATCGATAGATTTAGTTAGACAATATCGCCAAAAAGGCATGGCACAGCGTGACGATATTGTAGAAAAAGCCAAGGCGCAGTTAGCAGAAGGCAAAAATGCCGAAACAGTACTAGAAGAAATGGCGTATAAACTAACCAATACGCTGTTGCACCCTACGACGTTGGCGTTACGCGAAGCTGCCATGCACGATGACCCGGCATTAAGCCGCTGGATGGGACAGGCATTAGATTTATCTGACTTTTCGTCAGACAATAATAAATAAGGTAATAAAAAGCATATGAAAGAGTCGGTAGTTAGGAAACTCGAACACTTAGTCGAGCGTTTCGAAGAAGTTCAGGCGCTGTTAGGCGACCCTGAAGTTATCGGCGATCAAGATAAGTTTCGCAACTTGTCCAAAGAGTTTAGCCAGTTAGAAGATGTTGTTGCCGGGTTTAATGCCTATCAACAGGCACAAGAAAACTTGGCATCTGCGCAAGAAATGCTAAATGAAGACGACGCCGAGATGCGCGAAATGGCACAAGAAGAGATGAAAGAAGCGAAGGGCGAAATAGAGCGCCTTGAAACTGAACTTCAAGTCTTGCTTTTGCCTAAAGATCCTAACGACGATAATAACTGCTTCTTGGAAATCCGCGCTGGGGCGGGTGGTGATGAGGCGGCTATTTTCGCCGGTGACCTTTTCCGTATGTACAGTCGTTATGCAGAGAGTCGCGGTTGGCGTGTAGAGTTGGTGAATGCAAACGAAAGCGAACACGGCGGCTACAAAGAAGTGGTTGCTAATGTTAGTGGTGATGGCGTTTACGGTGTGTTGAAATTCGAATCAGGCGGTCACCGCGTACAGCGCGTACCAGAGACCGAGTCACAAGGGCGTATTCATACCTCCGCGTGTACCGTTGCGGTACTGCCAGAAATTCCTGAGTCAGAAGCCATTGAAATTAACCCAGCAGAGCTTCGAATCGATACATTTCGTGCATCTGGTGCTGGTGGTCAACACGTTAATAAAACTGACTCAGCTATCCGTATTACTCACTTGCCAACAGGCTTAGTGGTTGAATGTCAGGACGAGCGTTCGCAGCACAAAAACCGTGCTAAAGCGATGTCAGTACTGCAAGCTCGCCTAAACCAGATTGAAGAAGAAAAACGCGCTGCAGAAGAGGCGTCTACCCGTAAGAGCTTAGTGGGTAGCGGCGATCGTTCTGAGCGTATTCGCACTTATAATTTTCCGCAAGGTCGCGTTACCGATCATCGTATCAACTTAACCATCTATCGATTAGATGAAGTGGTAGAAGGCGATTTGAAGCAGCTTGTCGACCCCATTCTGCAAGAGCATCAAGCCGACTTGTTGGCGTCACTGTCTGACGAATAACATGCGTATAGACCAAGCCCTTGCTTGGGCGGTAAAGCAGCTAGAGGGTGGTGAGTCACCCTCTGTCGATGCGAAAGTTATGTTGGCTGACATTCTGGGTAAGTCCCAAACCTACCTTTTTACCTGGCCTGATAAAACCCTAACCCCCTCCCAAATTGCGCAATTTGAAGGCGCAATTGAAAGACGCAGAGCCGGAGAGCCTGTTGCCTACATTATTGGTAAACGAGACTTTTGGACTCTCTCGTTGTTTACGTCGTCTCACACACTTATTCCACGCCCTGATACCGAGGTGTTGGTTGAACACGTGATTAACTGGGCGACAGGCAATGTCAGCGCCAACACGCCGAATAAACCACCGTTGTCTATTTGTGATTTAGGGACCGGAACAGGTGCCATTGCACTGGCGCTAGCGAGTGAATTACCCCAAGCATCGGTTATTGGTGTGGACTTCTTATCAGATGCGGTAGCGCTCGCCAAACGCAATGCAAATAGTAACAAAATAGAAAATGCTCGTTTTATGCAAAGCGATTGGTTTAGCGCATTACGGGGCCATACGTTTGACATTATCGTTTCCAACCCGCCTTACATCGACGAAACCAGTCCTTATCTGAATGAAGGGGACGTACGTTTTGAACCGAAAAGCGCGTTAACGTCTGGCGATTCGGGGCTACGCGACATCAAGCACATCATATCTCATGCTTCCACATACCTTAATAGTAATGGGTTGTTAGCTTTTGAGCATGGTTTTGACCAAGGCGATGCGGTGAAAGCGCTGCTTCAAACATCAGGTTTTGAAAACGTGAAAACAATCAAAGACTACGGTAATAATGACCGGGTTACCTTAGGCCAGTGGCCGTAATAGGTTATTGTCTTTTCTCATCGCTACCCCGTTGTGGCTACTTTAAATGTGCAAACTTGCTAATATTTCGTTTTGCATTAGTATTTGATAGTCAAACTGTTTGGCAAAAGCGCTAAGTTAAACAAAACCTTACACTACAGGACGTACCAGATGAATGATGACTTTCTTTTCGCTGATGACGATGATGAAAACGAACAAGAAGATCTAGGTAGCTGGAAAGTCCTCATTGTTGACGATGAACCAGAAGTGCATGCGGTTACCAAACTTGCGCTAAATGATTTTAGTTTAAACGGCAAAACGTTGGAATTTGTAAGCGCCTACAGCGGCGAAGAAGCTAAGGCTATTTTCAAAGCACATAACGACATAGCCGTTGTTTTACTTGATGTTGTAATGGAAGCCGACGACGCAGGCCTTCAGGTTGCAGATTACATTCGAAACGAACTTGATAATCACTTTACTCGCATCATTTTAAGAACCGGCCAGCCAGGTCAAGCCCCTGAAAAAGACGTCATCATCAACTACGATATTAACGACTATAAATCTAAGACAGAACTCACTGCACAAAAGCTTTTTACCGTTATTATCGCGGCCCTTCGCTCGTATCGAGACATTATTGTTATCGAAGAAAACCGGCGGGGACTAGAGAAAATCATCGATGCTTCAGTGGATTTATTTTCGTCTCGTTCACTTGAAAGGTTTATGCAGGGCATTATTCAACAGCTCGCCTCTATTCTTGGATGTTCAAAGGACGCGGCTTACATTACAACAGCCGTAGCGACAACATCGCGCACAATAAACGCGTTTAATAGTCACATTGGCGAAGATGAATTGTATGTATTTGCCGGAAATGGCGAGTATGCCAGTAAAGAGGGCGTGCCGCTCAAAGAGGCGATCAGCGCGCAAGAGTATGCCCTATGTGTTAAAGCAATGCGGGAAAAGCAGATTGTTTATGCTGACGATCACGTGGTCGCATACTGCAATAGTAAAAGTCACAACGGTGCGCTTCTGTATCTTTCTGGGTTGCCGCGCCGAATAGGCGAGAGTGACCGGCATTTAGTAAAACGCTTTTCTGATAGCGTGCAGCTGGCCTTCGACAATGTGTTAAAAACCGTTGATGTGGAAGCCACGCAAAAAGAGATTATAGAGCGTTTAGGCAAAGCGCTAGAACATGAGGCCCATGGCTCGAATAATTTAACAAGAATGGTAGAAATGGCCCAAGTGCTAGCGCAAAAGGTAGGGCTTAATGAACCCGAGGCACATGCATTACGCCTTGCGGTACCACTTCTTGATATTGGTACCTCAATAGTACCTAAGTCTATACTTCAGAAATCGTCGCCTTTATCCGACGAGGAAGTGTTTAAAATTAGGCAACACGCCGAATTCGGTTATCAAATCTTACAAGATTCAAGTCGTCCTACCATCCAGATGGCGGCCATGCTTGCCAAGCAACACCATGAAAGGTGGGACGGTAAAGGCTATCCAGGGGGACTAAAAGGGGAAGAAATCGACATTAGAAGTCGTATTGCCACCTTAGTTGATGTATTTGATGCGCTGTTAAATGAGCGCCCTTATAAGCCTGCGTGGGCCATAGATAAAGTAGTAGCCGTATTACAAGAGGAAAGCGGTAAACACTTTGACCCCCAGCTCGTTGAGTACGTACTTGAGGACTTACCTGCATTTATAGCAATACAAGCGCGTTATCCCAATAAGACGTAGCCCATCTTTAAAACAAAGGAAAGTGCGTTATTTACATTATTTTATACGCTACAATATGCCCTGAAACAGGCGCTAAACAAACAATAAAACAGGTGCTAAAAAGCACCTGTTTTTATTTGAAGCTGACTGCACATAAATTATAACTTAATTTGGCTTACGTCTTATAAAGATACAATTTATAACAGTAATAGGCCGCATACTTATAAAAATAGGAATTAGATATGTACATGATGGCAAAACACCTCCACTTGACTGCTGTAGGCTTAAGTATCTTATTTTTTATCTTCCGCTTTATTTGGAGTCAGTTCGACGCCACGGCGTTGTCTAAAAAATGGGTTAAAATTCTTCCCCACATTATTGATACCGTTTTACTCGCCAGCGCGATATGGCTGTGCTTTATCCTGTCTCAGTACCCATTAGTTAACCCGTGGCTTACGTTTAAAGTTATAGGCGTAGTGCTTTACATTGTTTTTGGCTTGTTTGCGCTTAAAAAAGCCAAAACAGTCTTGGCTAAATGGGGCTTTTTCGTGGCAGCACTGGCTGTACTCATGGCAACGGCCATGGTCGCGGTTACCAAACAACCTCTTTTTTAAGATTAAAGGGAAAATAAATAATGTCTGAATCTCAACAGATTATTAATGTCGGCAACGTAGAGGTGGCAAATCACTTGCCGTTCGTACTTTTCGGTGGAATGAATGTGCTTGAGTCTCGGGATCTTGCCATGCGTATTGCCGAGCATTATGTTGAAGTTACCCAGAAACTGAATATTCCTTACGTTTTCAAAGCGTCCTTTGATAAAGCAAACCGTTCATCGGTAACCTCTTACCGCGGTCCGGGTATGGAAGAAGGCCTTCGCATTTTCGAAGAAATCAAGTCGACGTTTAATGTGCCTCTTATCACTGACGTACACGAACCGCATCAAGCCGCGCCAGTAGCGGATGTGGTTGACGTAATTCAGCTGCCTGCATTTTTAGCGCGTCAAACTGATTTGGTTGTTGCGATGGCAAAAACAGGTGCTGTAATTAACGTTAAAAAGCCACAGTTCTTAGCGCCCCATGAAATGCGTCATATCATTGGCAAGTTAGGGGAAGCTGGCAACGATAACGTTATCCTTTGTGAACGCGGCAGTTGCTTTGGCTACAACAACCTTGTAGTGGATATGTTGGGTATGGACGCAATGAAAGAATATGCGCCAGTAATATTTGACGCGACGCACGCGTTACAGATGCCGGGGGGACGTGCAACTTCAGCGGATGGACGCCGTGCTCAGGCGGCTCAGTTAGCGAGAAGTGGTATGGCTTTAGGGCTAGCAGGGCTATTTATTGAAGCTCACCCAAATCCAGATGAGGCATTGTGCGATGGACCGTGTGCATTACCGCTTGCAAAGTTGGAGCCGTACTTACAGCAAATGAAAGCGCTAGATGAGTTGGTAAAAGGGTTCGACGCGTTAGATACGAGTAATACCTAAGCAAAACATGATGGCGTATGCCGGTGCAAGCACCGGCATGCGTATCAGGTGTGTGAGTAGCTTATTCTGCTTCCGTTGCCTCCGTAGCGATTAAGCGCTCTTCACTTTTTGTCATAGCTAACAGGTTCTTGTGAAGCTGAACCTGAATCTCTTCAGCAAGAATTGCTTTCGACTGTTTTTTCACAACGATGTGCGCATCGTTTTCTGGCAAAACATCAGCCATTTTAACGCTGGTCATTGCCGTGTTGATTAATGATTGTAGATTGATCTTTTCTGGCTGTGCGTTAGCATTTGCAGCAGCACTTGCGAAAGCCATTACCGAAACACTGGCAAGTAGTAGTTTTTTCATTTTCACACCTAATAAAAATAATTAATAAATTGTTGATTAATGTTAATGCGCTTAACAATTAATCATCATAAAATGCTGAAATTAAATGTCGTTTCTTAATTTCGGGTAAATTATAGACAGTTGGTGGTGAAAAATAAAACGAGTAAAAGTATGGGGTGTCATTAGAAAAACTAATGTATCTGTCATGCTTCGGTCACACTGGATTAAAAACATTTTATGCACCGACGTTTACCCCCTCTAAACGCTTTGAAAGCATTTGAAGCGGCGGCCCGCCATTTGAGCTTTACCAAAGCGGCAGATGAGCTGTTTGTTACGCAAGCTGCCGTAAGTCATCAGATAAAGGCACTTGAAGATTTTTTATCGATGAAGCTGTTTCTACGACGCAATAGAACGCTGCTATTAACTGAAGAGGGGCAGGCGTACTTTTTAGAGCTCAAAGACATCTTTAAAAACTTGCAAGACGCTACCGAAAGGCTGCTTGCTAAAGGAAGTAAGGGCGCTATTACTGTTGCTATGCCACCGAGCTTTGCAAGCCAATGGCTAGTGCCGCGCATTCATAAGTTTAGTTTGGCGCACCCAGATATTGACGTTCGTATAAAAGCCGTCGACTTTGACGAGGGCTTTTTGGAAGATGACGTAGACGTGGCGATATACTACGGCAAGGGGCGCTGGGCTGGGCTTCAAGCCGACCAGCTGCACAAGGAATTTCTAACGCCGCTATGCTCACCATTGCTTTTTCAAGGCCCTAAGCCCTTGTCGAGCTTGTCTGATTTACGCCATCACGTATTGCTTCACGACTTAAGCCGCACGGCTTGGAAAAATTGGTTGAAGCACGTGGGCGTGGTTGGCGTTAATGTGAACCAAGGCCCAGTTTTCAGCCACTCAATGCTGGTATTGCAAGCTGCCGCACTAGGTCAAGGCATTGCGTTAGGGAATACGGTTTTAGCAAGGCCAGAAATTGAAGCAGGTCGCCTAGTCATGCCGTTTGAAGAAAGAGTAGAGAGTCGAGATGCATTCTATTTAGTGTGCGAAGAATCACAAGCTGAGCTGGGTAAGATTGCGGCATTCAGAGACTGGATCTTAGCGTTAGTGGAAGCAGAACAAGAGGACCTGTTGTAATTATGACAACTGTGAGCAACAAAGCCGAATCACACACTTTCGATATTGAAGTGCATCATGCGAATAACCCTGTTGCCTGTCTCGTTTTAGGGCATGGTGCTGGCGCGGGCAAAGAGCATGACTTTATGCAAGATATGGCGCAAGCACTTGTTTCAAAGGGGATCGCTGTGGTGCTTTTTAACTTCCCTTACATGCAAACTATTAAGTCAACAGGTAAGCGCAGGCCCCCAGATAAGGCAGAAAAGCTTATGGCCCACTTCGATGGGCTGATAGAGCATTGCAGTAAACGTATTGAGGCGCTGCATAATATGCCAGTGTTCATCGGTGGCAAATCGATGGGCGGGCGAATGGCCACCATGGTGTATGAATCGGTAAGCAATGTGAAAGGGGCGATAGCATTAGGCTACCCATTTCACCCCCCAGGCAAGCCTGACAAAACTCGAACGGAACATTTATTATCTGCTACTAAACCCCTTATTATTATTCAAGGCGAACGAGATACGTTTGGAACAAAAGCTGAAGTAGAAAGTTACGCATTGCCATCAGAAATCCAATGCGCGTTTTTAGAAGATGGCGATCACAGTTTCAAGCCGCGAAAGGCCAGCGGCAAGACGCAACAAGAACATATTGAAAAAGCGGCCACACTTACGGCGACGTTTATTAACCAAGTAGTGAACAAATAATTTGATGAAAAATGAGAATCTCAGAGGAGGCGTGCTGGCCAAGCCGTTTCTTTTAGCTGGCGCACTCTTCGCAGGGCTGGCGGTTATATTAGGCGCTTTCGCAGCCCACGGATTAAAAGGGGTGTTAACGGCACAACAACTGAGTATCTTTGAAACTGGCGTACGCTATCAAATGTACCACGCTTTAGCAGTGCTTCTATTGCCTGCATTATCTAACTATATTTCAAGTAAATGGGTTAATCGTGTTGCGCTATGTTTTGTTATTGGCTGCGTTTTATTTAGCGGAAGTTTATACGCCTTATCAATTAGCGGCATAAAATGGTTTGGACCGATAACGCCACTAGGCGGTTTGTTTTTTATCATTGGTTGGGCGCTATTACTCGTGGGTCTTTTAGTTACGGGGAATACGGATAGCCAAAGCCAAGGGAATAACCTGCAAGGAGGCGATGATGTCTGATACCAGTATTTTAGCTTATTGCCGCCCAGGCTATGAAAATGACACGGCGAATGAACTTACGTCACGTTATGGCGAAGCTGGTTTTTACGGTTATCCAGTATCAAAGAAAAACAGCGGCTTTGCACACTACCACTTGTATGACGCTGCCCAACTTGAGCAAACGGTGACACAGTTTGCCGTTCACGACAGCATCTTTCCTCGCCAGCTAGTGGCTGTATTTGCTGCAATCAATGACGTGGAAAAAGAAGATAGGGTGGGCCAAGTGCTTGATGCCCTTCAAGAAGTAGAAAAGCCGTTTTCTATCTTTGGCGCTGTTGATGTGGAATACCCTGACACCGAGGAAGGGAAAAGCCTTGCTAAATTTTGCCGCAAGTTTACTGTGCCACTGCGCCAAGCTTTGAGGAAAGCGGGGTGGCTAACCGCTAAAGAAAATTTGGGCAAACCTAAACTACATATTTTCTTTGCGTCATTTGAAATTTGTTATATTGGCTATACATTACCCAGTCACGCTAGCCGCGACCATTTAGGTATTTGCCGTTTGAAGTTTCCCAGTGATTCGCCAAGTCGCTCTACGCTTAAGTTAGAAGATGCACTGGTTAACATGCTAAGCGATAAACAACAATCTAAGGTACTTCGAAGTGGTGGGCGAGCTGTAGACTTAGGGGCGTGCCCGGGCGGCTGGACGTATCAGCTGGTTAAACGAGGGATGTATGTTGAAGCCATTGACAATGGGCTAATTGCCGATAGTTTAATGAGCACAGGGCTAGTTGAACATCATGCAGCAGACGGCTTTACTTATCGACCACAATTTGGTCGTGTAGATCTACTTGTATGTGATATGATAGAACAACCCGATAGAGTAGCGAAGCTGATGGGTGATTGGTTGGTAAAACACTGGGCCACTCATGCTATCTTTAACTTAAAGCTACCTATGAAGCGGCGTTATGAAACAGTAGTTGAAGCCATGACGTCGTTAAATAGCCGTTTAGATGCCCTAGACGATGCATTTGCGGTGAAGGTGAGGCATCTCTACCACGACAGAGATGAAGTTACAGTAACAATTGTTCGCACTTCAAAAGATGAGGTGTGATTTTGTTATTTTTCAAAAAAAGTGTCATAACTGTTTAAGTTTTTGATATTTATAGAAAAGAATTAATGCTGGTACGGATTTTAGTAAACGTATTTAAGGTTTATGCTAAAAAAGGTGTAAATCTGGTACAGAAATCCTTTATAATCCGGCCGTTTTTTTACTCTGAACCAATGAAAGTGAACTAATGTCAGACTTATCTCATTACAGAAACATTGGTATTTTCGCCCACGTAGACGCGGGTAAAACTACCACAACAGAACGTATCTTGAAGCTTACTGGTAAAATCCATAAAACTGGTGAGGTTCACGATGGTGAATCAACAACTGACTTCATGGAGCAGGAAGCTGAGCGTGGTATTACCATCCAGTCAGCGGCAACAACCTGTTTCTGGAAAGATCATCGCATGAACATCATCGATACTCCGGGACACGTTGACTTTACAGTTGAAGTATATCGTTCACTTAAAGTACTAGACGGCGGTATCGGTGTATTCTGTGGTTCTGGCGGTGTTGAGCCTCAGTCAGAAACTAACTGGCGTTATGCTAACGAATCTGGCGTAGCACGCTGTATTTTCGTTAACAAACTAGACCGTATGGGTGCAGACTTCTACCGTGTTGTTGGCCAAGTTAAGAAAGTACTTGCTGCTAACCCACTAGTAATGACGCTTCCAATCGGTATCGAAGACGAGTTTAAAGGTGTTGTTAACCTTCTAGACATGAAAGCGTACATCTGGGATGACACAGGCCTTCCTGAGAACTACGAAGTAGTAGATATACCAGAAGATATGGTTGAGAAAGCGAACGAATACCGTGAGCAACTAATCGAAACTGCTGTTGAGCAAGACGACGACCTAATGATGGCTTACATGGATGGCGAAGAACCGTCTCTAGAAGACATCAAGCGTTGTATCCGTAAGGGTACTCGTGACCTAGCGTTCTTCCCAACATACTGTGGTTCTGCATTTAAGAACAAAGGTATTCAGCTAGTTCTTGACGCGGTTATCGACTTCCTACCTTCTCCAACAGAAGTAGACCCACAGCCTCTTACAGATGAAGAGACTGGTGAACCTACTGGTGAAGTAGCAACAGTATCTACTGACGAGCCGTTCCGTGCGCTTGCGTTCAAAATCATGGACGACCGTTTCGGTGCCTTAACGTTTATCCGTATCTACTCTGGTGTGCTTAACAAGGGTGACACTATCCTTAACAGCGCCACTGGTAAGACTGAGCGTATCGGCCGTATGGTTGAGATGCACGCTGATGAGCGTACTGAACTTACTTCTGCACAAGCGGGTGACATCCTAGCTGTTGTTGGTATGAAGAACGTTCAAACTGGTCACACGCTATGTGATCCGAAGAATGCTTGTACACTAGAGCCAATGATCTTCCCTGAGCCAGTAATCTCGATTGCTGTTAAGCCAAAAGACAAAGGCGCTAACGAAAAGATGTCTATCGCTATCGGTAAGCTAGTAGCAGAAGATCCATCTTTCCAAGTTGAAACAGACGAAGATTCAGGCGAAACCATCCTTAAAGGTATGGGTGAGCTTCACCTTGACATCAAAGTAGACATCTTGAAGCGTACTTACGGCGTTGAGCTAGAAGTGGGTCAGCCTCAGGTTGCATACCGTGAAACTATCACGCTACCTGTTGAAGACAGCTACACGCACAAGAAGCAGTCTGGTGGTTCTGGTCAGTTCGGTAAGATTGATTACCGCATCAAGCCAGGCGAAACTAACTCTGGCTTCAAGTTCACATCTACAGTTGTGGGCGGTAACGTACCTAAAGAATTCTTCCCTGCAATCGAAAAAGGTTTCGCAGGTATGATGGAAGTAGGTCCTCTAGCGGGTTACCCAGTACTAGACGTTGAAGTTGAACTATACGACGGTGGTTTCCACGCAGTTGACTCATCAGCAATCGCGTTTGAAATTGCAGCGAAAGGTGCATTCCGTCAGTCAATGCCAAAAGCAGGTCCTCAAATTCTTGAGCCTGTGATGAAAGTTGACGTATTCAGCCCAGAAGACAACGTTGGTGACGTAATCGGTGACCTTAACCGTCGTCGTGGTATGATCAAAGACCAAGAAGCTGGCGCTACTGGCGTTCGCATCAAGGCTGACGTACCTCTATCTGAAATGTTTGGTTACATTGGTCACCTACGTACTATTACATCTGGTCGTGGTCAGTTCTCTATGGAATTCAGCCACTACTCAGCATGTCCTCAGAACGTAGCTGATAAAGTTATTGAAGAAGCGAAAGCACGTAAAGCAGCTAAGTAATTAGCCTTTGCGAGCGTTAGTTAGCTTAAGTTGGCTAACGCTTCGAGATACACTAAAAAGCCGGTCAATAGACCGGCTTTTTTTATGCCTGTAAAACCTACATTTAATACATCTTGTAGGGCAAAAATTTTCCTGACATTACCACGCTAACCCGGTCGCCTTTCGGGTCGTTTTCACGCTGTAAGTCCATCGAAAAATCAATCGCGCTCATAATACCGTCGCCAAACTCTTCATGAATTAACTCCTTTAATGTAGTGCCATACACATTCACCAATTCATACCAGCGGTAATTTATACCAGTCCGCATAAATAATTACCCACTCAGCGAGAGTTAAAATGTTCGTAATCGCGGCGTGTTGCCGCAGGTATAGTGGTTCTACATCAAGGTGACACAACAAAGAGTACGGACATTTTAAGCTCGCCCTTCGGGAAGGTCTGGCAAGCTTCCTAGCTTCATTCTGGGAATTTGAAAGGGAACAGCCATTCCTGCATTCCCACGCTTTGCTAGGAAACTTGCCAGCGCCTTCTGAGTGGGCAATTATCTATGCGGACTGGTATTCGGGGTCGGTAGGCACTTCGGTTGGCAACGAGCCTTTGTAGGGGACGATTTGAAGCCACGCAATCGCTTCGTCGGTAAGCGCTAGTAACGCACCCACAGCTTCAGCTTGTTGTTTCGTCATGGCCATCTGGCCTAAGCAAGCGGCAGTACTCCACTCTTTCGACTGACCAACAACTTCTGCAATCTGGCTCCATTTTATGCCTTTTAAAATTTTGGCTGACTGGATCATGTCGGTGACTTGGGTTCTACATGTAATCATTGATTTTTCCTTGTAATGGTAAGTAAGTACTTAAGTAAATAAGAACAGCGTAATTAGGTTGCTAAAGATAAGGGTTAGTACAAGCGCTTTATAAACAAGTAAAGGGTGACGCTTTACTAAAGGAATATAAGCCGAGTTATGACTAGGGTTAGGGTAGCGAAGTGAGTAAACAAATTCGGAAATAGAAGAGTAGCGCTTGTCAGGGTTAATATGCAGCGCTCGTTTTAGCGCGCTGTCTACCCATGTTGGAACAGGGCGCTTGGCATCTAACGCGCTTTCGTAATTTAATTTTCTTTGCGCTGCGTAAGTGCGGCAGTGAGCGAGTTTCGTTTGATAAGGGTAGCGCCCGCATAACAGGTAGTATGTCAGCACGGCAAGGGAAAACATATCCGAACGCTCGCTACCCATGTTTCCTAAGAAATACTCGGGGGCCGCAAAAAGTGCCGTACCAGGTATAGTCGCCTCACTATACAAACTGGGCGCTTCAATCAAAGCCGCCGCACCAAAATCGATAATCGTGCAGTGCCCTTGGGGGCTAATCATAATATTTTCTAAACGAATATCACGATGCAAAATGCCTTGGCGATGCATGGCCTGCAGGCCTTTTGCAATTTGTTCAACGATATCTCTTACTTGTTCTAATGTTGGTGTTGGGTTATCGATAGCCCATTGTGCGAGGGTCTGCCCGCGAACATACTCGCAAATACTATAAAAAGCCGTGGGGGACGGTGCTAAACCTAAATCGGTAAATTGGGGGCTTTTAATGACGTGGGGAGAGTTTACACGTCGCGCCAGCCAGTTTTCTAGCACAAAAGCGCTAAGGGCCTCGGGCGTTTGCGTAAAGTCGGTCGCGGGTGTTTTTATCACTACTTGCGGGCTTAGGTTTGTTTCATTCAATGCTTGGCTATGTAAAGTAGCGGGGGTGGCTAAAAATACATGGCTACGCGCCGATGTATAGAGTTGTCTAGTGATAGTGAGCCCGTCAATTTTATCGCCTGTATGTAACTGGGCGATTGTCAAAGGCGCTGTCGTAGCATAGGTAGAGCGCTTATCGCCCCCCAGCGCGTCTGTTGTTGTGTCTTGCTGGAATGCAGCTTTGATAAGAATAAGGGTAAGGTTGTCGTCGCTTCCTTTGTTAAATGCGTCATGAACGACCATCGCCGCTTTATTCTCTTGTAATTCCTCCCCTTCGTTTACAGTTCTCAATAGGGGGGATAACGCTATAAACTCGTGAACACCATCGGTACTTATCGCTATGGAGCTTGAAGCGGTAAGTTTCTTATAAGTATGGTCTATATCAATGTGAGCTTTAATGCCTATAGCATTTGAAAGGTAGGAATGAGACGGGTTTTCACGTGAGGTTTCTCGATGAGGCCGGGTAAGCGATGTCGATGTTTTATCGCCCGAAGAGAAGAGTGTTACATCACCGTCTCCTACATGGAAAACATCTAGCTGATTGCCGGTTAATATAACAACGGTTAGCGTGCATACGTACCCTTTTTCGGGCGTGTAGGCAAAGGGGCTTTTCTGCGTTCGCGTATAAAGCAGCCCGTTAATTTCTTTTATAATGGTTTCAGCGCAGGTCTTTATCGAGAATTGTTCAGGCGCTATTTTAAATAGCTTAATAAATTGGCGAGTGGCGAAATCACTCGCCATTTGGCTTACCGTACTGCTGCTAACGCCATCTGCAATAACAAAAACACTGCTCGCTTCAGGTTGGCTTGTATCTATGTGATAACTGTATGCATCCTGATTTACAGGCTTCGCACCACGCGCTGAATAAGCACTTACACTCAGCGCAAGGGGCTGGGGATACGTAGACGTGTGTAATGTTACTGGCTCATTCATCGTTGACAGTCAGTCTTTTTAAATCAGTTTTTTCAAATCAGCCTGTTCAGTCACTGGAACACGCGCAGTACCACCATGTATCGAAACGTGAGCATATACATGGTGGGTAGCGCGCTTGAGAAACATTAAGCGTTTCTATATCGGTAGTGTTTCTGACGCCGCCGCTTTGTTTACAGGAATGGTGCGCTTAGGTAGCGTTTTTACGTGAGTGGTGTAAAGCGTAAGACCAGTAAATGCCAAGCCACCTACCAAGTTCCCCAGTGCCGTTGGAATTTCATTCCAGATGAAATAATCCATAACCGAAAAGTCGCCACCCATGATAAGACCAAATGGGAAAAGGAACATATTTACCACAGAGTGTTCAAAGCCCATGAAGAAAAACAGCATGATAGGCATCCACATGGCGAGCACTTTACCGCTAACATGAGTAGATATCATCGCGCCAACCACACCTAGCGAAACCATCCAGTTACACAGCATGCCGCGAATGAAAATGGTAAACCACCCAGCCGCGCCGTGCTCTGCGTAGCCCAACGTACGGGCTTCACCAATGCTGGCCACTTTAGTCGCAATCGCGCCGCCATCTACGTTGTAACCCATGGTAAAGATAAATGACATCATAAACGCAACCGTCAATGCGCCGCCAAAGTTCCCTAAGAACACCAGGCCCCAATTACGAAGAATTTGTTTAGGGGTTACGCCGGGCCGTTGGGCAAGCCATGCGAGTGGGGTAAGTACAAAGACACCGGTTAATAGGTCGAAACCCATAAGGTAAAGCATACAAAAGCCCACCGGGAACAACACGGCACCTAAAAGAAAAATGCCAGTTTGCACCGCAATGGTAATAGCAAAAACAGCGGCCAGCGCAAGAATGGCACCTGCCATATAAGCACGAATTAGGGTATCGCGAGTAGACATATAAATCTTTGCTTCGCCTGCATCTACCATTTTGGTAGCGAATTCAGCGGGGAGTAGATAAGCCATGTTTTCACCTCATATTATCGTTGTAAATAAGTTGCCGTTCATGCGTTGTGGTATACGCGCTTTCAAGTGTTCCTAAAGATCAAAAAAAGGCGTCCGCAGCACGCTCAAAAGAAAGTGCTGGGGACGCCTTTGTCCTGTTTATCTATTTTGTGTAAATTTGCTTACATCACCGACTAGTGGGCATTGATATACCCCAAACCTATTGTTCGGCTTTATTGCTCGGTCAATAGTTTCGGTATGTCTCCATTAAGACAAAGCCAAAAGAGTGCCAATCGCTAAATATAATGAATTGAATGGCGAAATATCATTTAATTACAGTAAGATAGGTGAAGTCTGACGCAGTGAGGTCATTCATATTGTCTACAAGCTACTATTTTTAAATGCACTAAAAAGGTGGGACAATGTTTGTTTGAGGTGCAATACCTGTTTGAAGTGTCATCTTTATCCTTAATGTCAGTGACCGATGCTTTTAAACTATAAGAATAGGGCCAACTCGTTATCTGCAGCTCGTCGCGGCAAAGGGGTTAGTAGATACACAAATGCAGCGCTAAGGAACAAAAAAGTTTACGATAACTATTTCTACGATAACCATTACTATAACGCTTTTTTTAGCTTGCGTAAGTCATGCTTAATTTTCGCTTTGATACTATTATCGCCAGATTGAGATGCATAGTTTTCCCGTTCAAACTGCTCACAAATCTGATTGAAAGCTACTAACGCTTCGCTGTTTAATTGTGGGGATACGTCTTTGCGAAAGGCAGAAAGACTTTTATTGCCCCTCACTGTTTTCGTTTTAGATTCTATGTGTTTTATTGCTTTTAATAGGGCACGATGAGAAGACGTTTGCGTTTGTTTTTGTCTTTTCGGTAAAAAGTAAAGCGCAAGAATAAGCGCGATCAAGCCTATCGCTGATAAAAACACCACGCGCATTTTCTGAGGTGAGAGTGCACCAAGAAGGTCTTCGAGCATGCTGGTTTGCGCTGCATTATCAAACCCTAATACCCATTTACTCCATGAGTAGTCGAGCTGTTGAAACCAATTTTGAAGCGTTGTAAAGAACTTAGCGTTGCCGAATTTTTCTAAAACACTGGATTGACGAGACTCCCCAAGTTCTTCTAGGGCCTCTTCTAAGCCAAGGGTTAAACGCGATGGCGCTACCGCGCTCGTGGGGTCATAGCGAACCCAATCGTTGTCTATCAAAACTTCAACCCAGGCATGGGCGTCGTATTGTCTTATTTGCAGAACACGGTCGCTAAGTGTACTGCCACCTTGGTAGCCAGTTACCATTCTTGCTGGCACATTTGCAGCACGTAATGCGTAGACCATAGCGCCCGCATAGTGAGCACAGAAGCCAGCGCGCGCTTCAAATAAAAAGCGGTCGATAGGATCCGTTGGCATCGCATTCGGTGACAGGGTATACCTAAAGCCGCCTTGTTGAAATTCACGCATTATGGCGTTGGCGATGTCCCGAGGTGAAGTGTATTGAGCTGCTAGCCTCTTTCCCCACGCCCGGGTTTTCTCGTTGCCGTTCTTTGACATTTGCAAATTAAGCTGGGCTTCAAAGTTACCCATGCCATTGGTTATCTTTTCATTGGGAAAGTACCGTAAATAAAACGCTTTTTTACTCGCGATTGGCGTATTTGCGCGAAGGGTGAAGTCGAATCGACTGTTAACATTAATACTGTTTGCGCGGTTGTCCGGCGCCGATGGCGAAAGCGCAAACAGCCAGGTTTGCGAGGTGGGCTCAACAATAAGCCCGTATGCAGTGGCGTAAGATGTATCTTTACTGGCCATTGTGGAAAGAGGAGTAGGTCTACCCATATAAGCTAACTGCTGTTCAGCTTGCTTTCGTTTAGCGCTAATTGACCACGTCTTGCCATCGAAATGCTCAAGGGTCATGGCGCGCCAATAGCGTGATGTGGTATCAGGGACTTGTGCCGCGCTCTCAAAGGTGGCGCTAAACGCAAGTGACGAAGAGGTAGCTAACGATGCAATATCACCTGGAGTCACCGTGTCTGAGAGCCCCGTTTGTGTAGATTTAGACGTTGGCATTTGCCACAGCGGCGGCAATTGGGGCAGCAGTAAAAATAGCAGCAATGCTATGGGAGAGGCTTGCAAAATAAGCACGCCAACAAATGTAATGCTTTTTTTTGTGGGAACGCCCGCGCCATGGTAAATAGCGGTAGAAAAAAGCAATAGGGCCAAAATGCCCGTGTAACCAAACCATGCAAATACGCTAAGTGACGAAATAAAGCCGCAACCTATTAAAAATAAACAGACACAAATGAGAAGGTGGAAATCACGCTTTTTTTCAACCAGCATTACCTTTAGGGCGCATGCCACAGTAAGAAGGTTGATCATGCTATCTAATAGCCCGATTGAAAAACCAAACCAGGTTAAAGCGAAGACCGCCAGCACCGCAAGTAAGTTAACCGTGCGCGTGGTCGGTAGGCTGTGTAACGCGCTAAGGCCCGCTATTCTTACTACAATTGCGCAGCCTCCAAGCATAAGGACCCAGGTCATTAGCGGTGCAGTAAGCGAAAAGAGCAGGCAGGAAAAAGCAAAACACAGAAGCAATATTGCCACCGCGCGAGGTTGATGCAGCGCAGTGCTAAAAACGTTGAACGGGTAAGTACGGTTAAGTGTATCTCGTATCATTTTACCGCCCTTATCCGATTTGAATCTTGTTGTAAGGAAGATGAACCTGCGTTGTTAAAGGGAGTACTATTTTCGAAACAGGCGAGCGCCGCTAGGCATTCATGCCTATGCTTTACGCCGTGATTAGGGGGAATATGAATACCTTTATAGGAGAGACCAAATACGCGGTTAGCCTCAGAAAATGTGATCGTGGCGTGGGTCAGCGCAGCAAGTGCGGTTTCCGTGTCGGTAGCGGATGATAGGCTAATAACATAACTATTGCTTTGTAGCGCGGTAAAAGACTTTGTAACCCAGTTACCGTTTTTAGCCACATGTTTCCACGATACTCGGTTTAAAGGCTGACCCACTTCATAGTCGTTTAATGCATAGAAATCTTCGTTACCGTCATGGTTATCTTTCGACGCAGTAGACACTTCATCAGTAGCGATGTTGTTAACAACGACAGGGCCTTCCTGAGACTTAGGGTAAACCGTCACCGCTTGGTCAAAATCCAGATGGGTCCAACACTTATAAAGACCAAGAGGAAAGTCACAGGCAATCGTCAGTCGCCCTAATTCATAGTGCCCCCGCCTTTTTATCTGAAAAGGAATGCGCAGTGTTTGTTTTTGTTGACTATTGATACTAGCTGATAGCTGAGCGCTAAAAGACGTGTGATGATTATGCGTTGTTGCCTCGACGGCAAGTGGGGTTGCGTCACGCTTTGAAAGGCGGGTAGTACTTAACCATTTAAACGACAATACACCATAACAGTTTTTAGTTGGTGCCTTCGTATGGGGCACAACCTGCACCAGCAGTTCGCCGTTTTGATTGCAGTGAAAAGGCCTGGGAGGAAGCGACTTTAACGCTAAGCGTGCGAAGTTTTGATGGGTATAAAATAATGTCAGCAGCATAATGCTTAAACACAGGTAGCTAAGCAGCAGCATTAAGTTATTTTGATAGTTGGTTCCAAGTAAAAACAAACATAACGACAAGATGATAAAAGACCAGCCAAACCCACTTGGCAATATAAAGATGCTGTTTAGGTTAAGGTGATGCTCGTTCGCGGCCGGAACTCTATTATCTAGCCAACCTAACAGACGTTGGTGAAAGTAATGGGAAAGGGGCCAGCGTGCTCTACCCATGGCAAACGTTCCTGCTACTACTAAAAGTGCGAAAACACGGTGATAAGACCTTAATGCACAACCCCATCACGGTTACGCCGCAAGGGGGTCAACGCTGTCTAACAGTTTTTGACTCAGTTTCTCCCCGTCAAACGCGCTCATTTGCATACTATGGGTGGATTGATGGGCGGGCGCTGTCAATCTGTGAGCAGTAATTGCCACAAAGACCGCTTGCACATCTTCTGGTGTTACGTAGTCTCTTCCTGTGACAAACGCCCAAGCCTTTGCCCCTTGAAGGAGCGCGCGACTGGCACGTGGTGAGAGGGGGTTGGGATACTCGTTACTTTCCCTACTTTCGCTCACTAGCCGCAGAATGTAGTGGATAATGGCATCGCTGGTGTGAATACGTGTCACTGCCTGCTGCATTTGGTCTAAATCTTCCTCATTAAGTATTTGAGCAAGGGGCGCAGACACGTCTTTTTGTAAAAGCATGGCTTTTTCAGCTTCCCAAGCCGGGTAACCTAAGGAAATGCGCATGAAAAAACGGTCCAGTTGAGATTCAGGCAAGGGGTAAGTCCCTGACTGAGAGCTAGGGTTTTGGGTGGCAATGACAAAAAAAGGTGTCGGAAGCGCGTGGGTTGTGCCATCAATACTGACTTGCCGCTCTTCCATTGCTTCTAGCAGCGCGCTTTGCGTTTTAGGGCTTGCACGGTTAAGTTCGTCGGCAAGTACCACTTGGCTAAAAATGGGGCCGTGCCTGAAGCTAAATCTTTTGGTTTCGTCCTGCTCATGACTGTGGAAAATATTAACGCCCAACATATCTGATGGGAGTAAATCAGAGGTAAACTGAATACGGGAGTATTGAAGCCCGAATACTTGTGAAAGCGCGTGAGATAAAGTGGTTTTACCCATGCCCGGTAAGTCTTCAATTAGTAAGTGACCATTTGCCAGTAAGCAGGTAATTGCCAGTGTTAACTGGTGGTCTTTACCAATAATCTTCTGATTAAGAGCCTGCTGTACCTTTTTTAGTTCTTGGCGCATAAAACTGTCACTTTTGTTTAAACATTCTTTGTCACAATGAAATATATCTGCGTGTAAGCGATCTCTGCTTAAATTTAATAGTAGCAACGATAGCTTAAAGCTTTCTATTGTATTGCCTGTTAATTTTTATACGCAGGTATATAACGTAATAGATTCAATAAAACGCGAAAGAATTAAACACGTGTGAATAGGGAAATGGCAAAGTATTCGCGTAATCTACTTAGGAAACCCTAAAACAACTGTTATTAAGTGCTGCGTAGTTTATCTGTGTTGTCTATAATGGTGCCTCTTAAAAAGGAAGTAGTTATGAAAAGCATTGAAATAGATGACGATTTATATGCCTTCATCGCCAGCCAGACTAAGCATATTGGTGAGAGTGCATCACAAATTTTAAGACGTTTACTGTTACCAGAAGACGGCGCAATATCAGGCAGCGCTGAAGCAAGCGGTAACGAATCAAAAGGTGACGCTTCAGACCAAGCAAAAACAAGTGAAATAAAAAGCGCTGGTGGGGAAGAGAAAACGAACGAGCCCAGTGTTGAAGTCAAGGCTGCACCGAAGGCTCAAGCTCAAACTGTGAGTACTGCTAAAAAAGCGCCAGCCAAACCCGCGGCGAGAAAAACTACCGCTAAAACGACGGCGAAGAAAACACCTGTGAGAGCAGCGGCAACAAAAGCCCCAGCCAAGCCTGCTACAAAAGCGTCGTCGACCGTGGCATCGTCGGTAGAAACAGAAACCCACAACAAGCGCGACATTCTTGATGCTGTATCTAAAGATGCGTTAGCCACGTTTACTAAACGGGTCGATCAGTTTCTGTTTGTTTTAAGTGCAGCGCACAAGCTTAATGCAGAAAACTTCTCTAGCGTAGAAAGTATCAAAGGTAAAAACCGTACGTACTTTGCAACAAGTAAAGAAGCCTTGCTTGAAAATGGCAGCAGTACAAACCCTAAAGCCATTCCCGATAGCCCTTTCTGGGTAGTAACAAACAACAATACTGCCAAGAAAACGAATATGCTGGAACAAGTTTTGCGTAACTTGGGTTATCAGCCCGATGTTGTTGAGACGGTAACAGCGCGTTTTACATCAGAGGGTAAGTAATTAGGTTATTAAACCTCAACATGACTTCTAAATAAGGACTTTTTCATGGCACTACATCCGCAGGCCGGAGAGCATGCAGCAAAAGAACAGCTTATTAACGTAGCGCAGCTAGTAAGCCAATATTATAGCTTTAAGCCGGATATGAATGACCCGGGGCAAGCCGTTTCTTTTGGCACTTCAGGCCACCGAGGTACCGCGTCTAATGCCACGTTCACCGATAGCCATATCAGTGCAATTTGCCAAGCATTGGTTGAATATCGCAAGCAAGAAGGCATTAGCGGCCCGCTATTTGTTGGTAAAGATACCCACGCGCTGTCTGAGCCTGCCATGATAACCGCTATCGAAGTGCTGTGTGCCAATGGTGTCGATGTTGTCATACAACGTGCAGATAACGAAAGTATGGGGTATACGCCTACGCCCGTCATTTCTCGTACTATTATCCGTTACAACCGCGCAGGGAATGCTGATAAGGCCGATGGTATTGTCATCACCCCTTCTCATAACCCGCCGTCAGACGGTGGTTTCAAATATAACCCTCCTCACGGTGGCCCGGCTGACAGTGACGTAACTAAGCAAATACAAGAACGTGCCAATGCATTAATTGCCGATGGTAATAAAGACGTTCAGCGAATTGATATTCGCCAGGCCACGGCCCGTAAGTTGGTTCGTGAAGAAGACTTTATGGAACCTTATATTGATGATTTAGCACGGGTCATTGATATGGAGGCCATTGCAAATGCCAATTTAAAGTTAGGTACCGACCCGTTAGGGGGCGCAGGGGTAGGATACTGGTCACGTATTTCACAGAAGTATGGCCTTGATATCACTGTTGTGAACGACGCTGTCGACCCGCAGTTTGGCTTTATGCGTCGCGATAAAGACGGCAAGCTTCGTATGGACTGTTCGTCAGCTTACGCAATGGCAGGGCTTATCGAGCTAAAAGATAATTTCGATTTAGCGTGGGGTAACGACCCTGACTTTGACCGTCACGGAATCGTATGTAAAAGCGCAGGGCTAATGAACCCTAATCACTATCTAGCGGTCGCGATTAATTATCTCTATACCCATCGCCCAGACTGGCCGAGCGACCTTAATATTGGCAAAACGTTAGTGTCGAGCAGCATGATTGACCGCGTGGCCAATAGCCTTGATAAGCCGTTAGCAGAGATGCCAGTAGGCTTTAAGTGGTTTGTAGAGGGGTTGTCGAACAGCACAATAGGGTTTGCTGGTGAAGAAAGTGCCGGGGGTATTTTCTTAGAGCGCAACGGCAGTACGTGGGCGACAGACAAAGACGGCTTTATTCTTTGTTTACTTGCGGCAGAAATACTGGCGGTAACGGGCAAAGACCCTGGCGAACACTATAAAGCGCTAACCGAAAAGTTTGCTGCACCGGTGTACAGTCGAGTTGATGTAGCGGCAACTCTTGAGCAAAAACAAAAACTTTCGGCTATGGACGCATCTGTAGTAACAAGCGATACGCTAGCAGGCGAGCCTATTACTAGTGTGCAAACGCATGCGCCAGGCAATAACGCAGCTATAGGCGGCGTTAAAGTATCTACCGAAAATGGGTGGTTTGCCGCGCGACCGTCTGGCACTGAACAGATTTATAAAATCTATGCCGAAAGCTTCAATGGTGAAAGTCACTTACAAGAACTTATTGCCGAAGCTGAAGCGTTAGTCGGTAAAATCATCAAATAAGCTCAAAAATAAATCGCTTTTCGCGGATTTTTGTAATAATAATGTTAAAAATCGCATGAGTGCATACGAATTCATGCGATTTTTTGTAATTTTAACAAAATAATTACAACATAATCGTTTTAGTACTGCTATATTGCTGTCATATTCTTAAGATATTCTGTAATTAAATTACGTTTTTGGTGTGAAAGCACCGCTTACATTAAGAGTGAGACGCAAAATGAACGCAAAAGCGACCAAAACGCAACCCTCTCCAGCTATCGATAAGGCAGCTTTTAAGTCTGCGGTTATCAAACACTTACACTGCACGCTAGGTACTGACGAAAACAAGGCGAATAATCACGCTTGGTGGAAAGCAACGTGTGCGGCAATTCAAGAGCAAGTACTCGAAGGACTGCGCAAAACTCAAAAAAGTCACTATCTCAATGACACCCGTGCTGTCCACTACTTTTCTGCTGAATTCTTGATGGGGCGTTTGTTATCAAACAACCTGCAAAATTTTGGCTTATTCGATGTAGCAAGTGGTGCTCTGAAAGAGCTGGGCGTAGAAATCTCAGATATCCTTGAAGAAGAGCCAGATATGGCTCTGGGTAACGGCGGTTTGGGCCGACTTGCAGCATGCTTCATAGACTCACTCGCCACCATGGAATTACCTGCCATTGGTTATGGTATCCACTACGAGCATGGTCTATTCCGTCAAGAAATTAAAAGCGGTGCGCAAATTGAGCGTCCCGACAGCTGGCGCGACTATGGTAACCCGTGGGAAATTTGCCGCCCAGAATCTATTCAAGAAGTATCGCTCTATGGTTACGTTGAAACCAAATACGGTGAAAACGGCCGCGTTCTTAAAGAATGGCACCCAGGTTCAATTGTAAAAGGTGTGCCTTGGGATATTCCTGTTGTAGGTTATGAAGGTAAAACCGTAAACGTGCTTCGTTTATGGCAGTCAGAATCTTCTGGTTACTTCAACTGGGACGTGTTCAACGCAGGTGGTTATGTTGATGCACAGCGCGAGAACGTGCAGGCAGAAACCATTTCTAAAGTACTTTATCCGAATGATGAAACTGAAGCGGGTAAAGAACTACGCCTAATTCAGCAGTATTTCTTCTGCTCGTGCTCACTGAAGGATATTATTCGCCGTTATAAGCGAGCCCACGGTGATGACTGGAGCCGCTTTGCAGATCAGGTCGTGATTCAGCTTAACGACACGCACCCCGCCATTTCAGTACCAGAGCTAATGCGTATTCTTGTTGACCGCGCAGAGCTTGGTTGGGATGAAGCATGGGGTATCTGTACTAAGGTATTTGCGTACACAAACCATACCCTATTGCCAGAGGCACTTGAGAAGTGGCCGGCACGTATGATTGAGAAGATCCTTCCACGTCACCTTGAGATCATTTACGAAATCAACCACCGCTTCATGGCCGAGGTTGATAAGAAATGGCCGGGCGACAATGCAATGAAAGCGAAACTTTCAATTATCGAAGAAGGTAACGAGAAGATGGTACGTATGGGTCATCTATCTGTTATCGGTTCATTTGCAGTGAACGGTGTGGCAGAGATGCACTCACGCTTGGTTAAATCGTCGCTATTCCCTGAGTTCGACGAGTTGTACCCAGGTAAGCTAACTAACGTGACAAACGGTATTACGCCTCGTCGTTGGTTGAAGGCCTGTAACCCTGCGCTTTCTAAGTTGATTGATAAGAAAATTGGCGATGATTGGCCGCGAGATTTAGATAAACTTCAGGGTTTAACGAAGTTTGCTACGAATAAAACGTTCCAAAAACAGTTCATGAAAGTGAAGCTGGAGAACAAGGAGCTGTTGGCTGATGAAATTCGCAAGTCGCTAGACTTAGAAGTAGACGTAAATGCCATTTTTGATGTGCAAATTAAGCGACTTCACGAGTACAAGCGTCAACATTTAGCGTTGCTACACATTATGGCGTTGTACCGTCGTATTCTGGAAAACCCAGATTATGATATGCACCCTCGCGTGTTCGTATTTGGCGCGAAAGCCGCACCGGGTTATAAGCTTGCTAAAGACATTATCTACGCAATTAACAAGGTGGCCGATAAGGTTAATAACGACCCTCGTGTTAACAACAAGATTAAAATTGCGTTCTTGCCTAACTACCGTGTATCGCTAGCTGAGAAGATGATTCCAGCGGCTGATGTGTCTGAACAAATCAGTACAGCAGGTAAAGAAGCATCGGGTACAGGTAACATGAAGTTAGCGCTTAACGGTGCAGTAACTATCGGTACGCTAGATGGTGCTAACGTTGAAATTGCTGAAGAAGTAGGCGACGACAACATCTTTATTTTCGGTTTAACAGTAGAAGAAGTGAACGAGCTTAAAGCGACGGGTTACAACCCTCACGACTACTACTACAAAGACCCTGAAATTAAAGCGGTACTGGATTGGTTAGAAACCGATTACTTTACGCCGGGCAAACCAGGGGCGTTAGTATCTATTAAGCAAAGCTTACTTGATAATGGCGACCCGTACATGGTACTTGCAGATTTCCGCGCATACTCTGACGCACAAATTGCAGTAGATGCTGCTTACCGCGACAAAGAGCGCTGGGCGGAAATGGCGATAATCAATACGGCTAAAATGGGTAAATTTACCTCAGATCGCTCAATACGTGACTACGTAGATCGCGTTTGGAAACTTTCGTCGTGTAAGATAGAAAGCTAATCGCAGAACGAGAAAGAAATAGCCCGGCGGTGATAAACTCGTCGGGCTTTTTTATTGCTTTAAATTAAGCGAACTTGCTGTGAACATGCACTAACAGCAGGTTTTTTGCCCATTCTTACCATTAGTTAATCAAATATAAAAAAATGTTGTTTCATGGTATAAGCGGGTATGCAAATTAATACGTAACTGTCGTTGCGCCATCCGTAACGCCATGGTTTTATATAAGCAGTTGTTTTTAGTACCTCGAAGCGTAAAGCTCAAGGAAAACATCATGAGCCAACATACATCACTGGCAACCATTCCAAATCGATATGCGTTTATTGACAGCATTTCAAAACAGGCGTCTCGTAGCGGCGCTATTTCTTTGATGCTGGTGGATGTGGTGCGCTTTTCTGATGTAACAACCAGTCTGGGTATACATGTTGGCGATCGCTTCTTACTGCAAATTGCCAACCGTATACAGCTTCTATTTGGACAATCAGTTTACATTGGTCGCATTAGCGGGGATGTGTTTGGTATTGTTTTCCCCAATGAGAGTAACGAAGTCGTAATGCGTAAAATGTTCGAACGTCTAGTCGAACATTTTAAAACCCCTATGCACTACGAAGGTACAGCCTTCATCGCAGACTTTAATGTGGGTGTGGTATGCAGTGATAAACGGGAGTTTGAAATAACCCGCTTTGTGTCTCGAGCAGAAACCGCGTTAAAACAAGCCAAAGAAAATAAGTACGAAAACTACTTCGCACTGACCAAAACAGATAAGGCAGATACGGGTAGAAGCTTAGCACTGAAAGCCGACTTAAAGCGCGCCTTAGCCCAAAATGAACTTGAACTTTATTATCAACCTAAAGTGAATTTAGCTACGCTTGAGGTGGTAGGGGCAGAGTGCTTACTGAGATGGAACCACCCCCTTGATGGTGTACTATTTCCCGGCCCGCTTATCGAAGCGGCAGAGTCGTATAACATGATGAACGAGCTGGGCTACTGGACTCTTGAACAGGCTTTCAGAGCGCTAGTAGAGCTTAACGCTTTGAAAATGCCTATTGTCTTATCCGTTAACATCTCGCCTACCCAGCTTTACGACAATCAGTTAGTGCCCACGCTTACCATGCTAAGCGAAACTTACGCCATGCCCTTAACGCTCATAGAGTTAGAGTTGACCGAAGACGTGGCGTTATCAAATTCACTTATGGTGAAAAAGCAGCTAGACGAGTTACGTAGCTTTGGCGTGTCGGTCTCCGTCGATGACTTTGGAAAAGGCTATTCTAATCTTGCCTATATTCGCGATTTAGATTTAGATGCCCTTAAAGTAGATAAGTCGTTCGTAATGGAGTTAGAAGGCCACCCTGTTAACCGCGCTATTATCGAGGCCGCAAAAGTGATAGGTCATGCTAAAGGCTGTAGCGTGGTTGCCGAAGGGATTGAAACCATAGAGCAACTTCATATGTTAAGAGAGGTTGGTGTTGCTCAGGGGCAGGGGTACCTGTTCTCTCGCGCTATTCCTTTTAAAAGCTTTGTTGCCCTTGCTCAGCAAGAAATTATTGTGGGTAACTCTCCTGCGCGAGGAAAAGCCTAGTCTCTTCTCTGCCCCCGTTGAGTTACCTGTTTGCTCCGTGCGTTTTCTAGCCCTTTCTCTACTATTTATCTGCAAAGAAGATACTGCAGCGCCTTAATTAATCACGTTAAAGCGTTGTATATTGCTTACAGGCGGTTGTAATAAATCCCTGAGAACGCGTGATTTTAGCCCTGTGCCTCGTTAAACTGTGTTTATTCTAGATTAGACTGGTTATATGCAGAACTTCATGCAAGAACTTATCGAAAGTGGCGAATTTTTAACACTATCTCGCCGGGAACCCGCACTATTTGAACAACCTCTACAATTTGATCTGTCAAACGGCATAGGTGTGCAAATTTCAGGGCCTGGAATTATCAGTTTCTCTGCGCAAACGAACAGTGAGCACACCAAGCGTATCGTTTTATCGTGTGGCGTTCACGGTAACGAAACGGCGCCTATTGAAATATGTGATGACCTAGTAAAACGTATTTTAACTGGCACACTAGTACTGTCTCACGACGTGCTTTTTTTATTCGGTAATCTACCCGCCATGGATATTGCGGAGCGATTTGTTGAAGAAAATATGAATCGCTTGTTCAGCGGGGCTCACTCAAAAGGTGAAGGCTTAGTTAACCAAGAACGTGTTCGTGCTAAGCAGTTAGAAGAGGCCGTTGCGTCTTTTTTTGACGCGGCTGACGGAGAGCGTTACCACTACGATTTACATACCGCTATCCGTGCATCAAAGAATGAAAAGTTTGCGGTGTACCCGTATTTACACGACAGAGTTCACAGCGAAGGTCAGCTTGCGTTTTTGTCGGCTTGTGGGGTAAAAACAATTTTGCTTTCTGAAAGTCCAACCACCACTTTTAGCTATTTCTCGTCGCACCTGTTCAATGCTCATGCGTTCACCGTCGAGTTAGGAAAAGTGCGCCCCTTTGGACAAAACGATATGCGCCGCTTTGAAGATGCCAAACAGGCCATTACGCAACTTATCACGCAAGAAAACTATGCCCCTTCGGTAGACATTCGCGAACTTGATATTTACCGGGTTAATCAGGTCATTAACCGCAATGAAGAAGCCTTTAAACTGCACTTTGATGACGATACACCTAACTTTACTGATTATCCAAAAGGCACGGTATTGGCATCAGAGCCAGGTACAGACTACGTAGCCGAGCAAAACGGTGAAGCGATTGTATTTCCCAATGCAAAGGTTGCTATTGGGCAGCGCGCACTACTCACGGTAGTGCCTACTACTCTGGAAAAGCTAGATGTTTAGTCTTGATAGCCGTTTACACAATGATACATTTTTTGTCTGCGATCTTTCTCTATGTCGTGTACTGTTAATGAACGACAGACAATTTCCGTGGTTAATATTAGTACCAATGAAAAACGATATTGCGGAAATTATCGACTTAACTGAAAAAGAGCAAATTACCTTACTTAAAGAGTCTGCGCTTGCATCGAAAGCGATGATGAGTTTGTTCTCACCGCTTAAGCTAAACGTGGCCGCATTAGGCAATGTGGTGCGTCAGTTACATGTTCACCACGTTGCTAGGTTTGATACCGATTGCGCGTGGCCTAAGCCGGTATGGGGTAACCAGCCGACGGTGGCTTACGAGACAAGTGACGCCCAAGCTCGCGTAGCGTCTATTAGAGAATGGTTTGAACAAAACGCGTAAAGCGTATTGTAATGGCTTGAATTTGTGAAAAAACGGGTTTTATTAAAAGGAGTTACCTATGATTGTTTCAACAACCCCCACGCTAGAAGGGCATAAAATCGATGCATACTACGGCATTGTTGTCGGTGAAGCGGTAATGGGCGCAAACGTATTTAAAGACTTATTTGCCTCTATTCGGGATATTGTGGGTGGTCGCTCTGGCTCTTACGAAGAAGAACTAACCACAGCGCGTAAGCTTGCTTTTACTGAGTTAGAACATGAAGCAAGAAGCATGGGAGCAAACGCTGTTGTAGGTATCGATTTAGATTATCAAGTCATTGGTGATAAAGGCAGTATGCTGATGGTAAGTATTAGCGGCACAGCGGTCAAAACAAGCCCGCTGTAGTTTTAACCGCGACCATACGAGACAAGATAAAAAGCGCGTACCTAGAAACGTGCGCTTGCGCTGACTAGCTCTAAAATAACAAGGTGGCCGATAGGCCACCTTTGTTATGCCCGCTAAATAACGCACGGTTAGCTTTGCTTCACCTCACTTTCAGTAAGGTCAGACGCTTCAATAGCAATGTTATCGATAATGACTGCGCACGCTGCGTCGCCAGTGATATTAAGCGCAGTACGAATCATGTCGAAAATACGGTCGAGAGCGAATAAAAGTGGTAAGCCTTCAATTGGAATGCCGGCGGCTAGGAGTACCGCAACCACAAGAAAAGACGGGCCGGGTACACCAGCTTGTCCCACGGCGCCTAAGGTTGAAGTAAGGATAATGGCAACGTAAGCCCCCATGGATAAGTCGATATTAAAAAGCTGAGCGAAAAACACGGCAACTAAGCCATAGTAAATAGCATTACCGCTCATGTTTATCGTGGCCCCTAAAGGTAATACAAACGACGCAGTTGCATTTCTTACGCCCAGTTCGTTTTCTACCGTATTCATAGTGACGGGCAGGGTGGCCATAGATGACGCGGTAGAAAGCGCCACCGCTTGAGGCTTTTTCATTGCCACTAAGAACGACTTGGCAGAGGTTTTGGTAAATAGCTGTACTAACAGTGGGTAAACCACAAAACCAAAAACGAGAATAGCGGCGATAAAGACTAAGAAAAGTTTGAAGACAACCATAAGTGCGCTAAAGCCAAAGGTGCCGACCGCTTCGGCCATTAGACCAAATACACCGATAGGGGCGATTTTCATAACGCAGTTAATCATCCATACCATCGCATCTACAATGGTATTTACGCCCTGAAGAATAGGCTCGCGGTTCTTTTTAGGCTGCTTAGAAAGGGCAAGGCCAAAGAACAGGCAAAACACTAGAATTTGAAGAATATTCGCATTGGTTAGAGAAGCAAAGACGTTAGTAGGTATCATGCCCGTCACCGTCGCCCAAAACGATGGCAGCTCGCCTTTCGACGCGTACTCGCCAGAAAACATTCCCTCTACTGATGAAACATCGATACCCACACCAGGCTTGAAAATTTCACCCATAATCAGCGCAAGCGCCACGGCTAGCGAGGATGTCAACGCGAAATAGGCGAGGGTTGAAAAGCCCACTTTACCTGCGTTGGTACTGTTACCTAAACCCGCAGCGCCCGAAATAAGCGCAACCGCAACCAGTGGGATAACCAACATCTTAATGAGGTTAATAAAAATTGCGCCTAAGGGGGCAAACATAGCGGCGCTTTGCCCCATAAAAGCACCTACGGCGGTGCCGATGATCATGGCAATAACAACTTGTACGCCGATATTAGCCAGTAAAGATTTACTTTGAGACACGTCTAGAACCTCTTAGAGTGTGATTAAATAAAAAGTGATAGTGGTGTTGTTGTGAATATCGCCTTTGGCGAACAAGCCTTTCATGGTCCAGAACTCCAACCATTCACAGTACCCTGTGAGTACAAGTGAATAGTTGAGTAAGGAGGGGGGTTACTTTTTAGCCTTGTCGCTGTGGCTGTTTAGCCTATTTAGTGCATCGTCACTGATAGTGCTTGTGCCATTATTACGCTCAGACGTTGGCGAGTTAGCCGTGGGGTTATCACCGGGTTGGGTGTCGGATAACGTATCAGCAGACGACGGGGGGGTATCGCTGTGCGACTCTTCAACATCATCAAACGGTTTCGAGGGCGTTGGAAATTTAAACTTCGCACTGTATTTCAGCAGCGTGATATTGCCAATTACCACACCTAACACTAATACAATGATTATAACTACCCAAGTTGTACTCATACAGTTTCCGTTGGCGAAACGCCGTTGTTTAAAACATAGCGATTATACAGTGTGGGCAGCTGCGACAAAATACACGATTTACCTTCTATGTCGCTTTGCTCAATAGCAGCGGTTAAACCTTGTAAATTTCTTGCTTTTTCAAACGTCTCGGCGGTCTCTTTAAAGCTTAAGTGCCAAGGTTCTGCTGCCACGCCACCACGGCTTGCTGAAAACGGCCGATAAAAACCAAAACGCGACATATTTTCACCAAGCCAGCAGGCTAGCGCGTAACAAGGGCCGCCAGCCTCGTATTCAGTTTCTACAAGATTGAATTGACCACCCCAATGCTTAACAGATGCCCTGTCATACACGTCAATGTCGGTACCCCAGTGATGACGACTCCCACCGGGTAAGGCTGACCATGTAAGAATAGCGTGGAGCTTTTCGTCATCACGTAAACTATCAAACGACAAGAGACTACCGTTAACATCAAGCAGTTGAGCCTTTCCTGTCCACTTGCGGTTGAAAATAACGGTCTGCCGGTCAAAGTCGCGATAGCTGCTGACAAGCTGCAGGTCTATCCCGTCTTTGTGTGCGGCATCTTGCATAGCCAGAAAAGGGGAAATCACGTCGATGTGAAGCCTGTGGCCGTTACCTGCATCAACTAAATCTTCATTAAGCTGGCCCAGCCACGCTTTTTCTGTAACGGTAGTCATGGTCAACAGCCTACGCTAGTTGGCTAGCAAGCGCTCAAGGATACCGAAATACATATCCGCAAGCTGTTCTAAGTCGGCCATTTTTACGCACTCGTCAATTTTGTGAATAGTGGCATTTACTGGCCCTAGCTCTATGACCTGTGCACCCGTTGGGGCAATGAACCGACCGTCTGATGTGCCGCCTGCGGTAGATAGCACAGTCGGCGTACCTTTAACGGCCTCTATCGCACCTTGTGTGGCGTCTAACAGCGCACCGGTGTCGGTTAAAAATGGCTGGCCGTTAAACGTCCACTTAATGTCATAATCTAATTCATGGGCATCAAGAATAGTGGTTACCCGCTCAATCAATATCTGATCGGTTACCTCTGTTGAAAAACGGAAGTTAAAGCAAACGTGTAGTTCGCCTGGGATCACGTTACCCGCGCCAGTCCCCGCATGAATATTTGAGATCTGAAAGCTCGTGGGCGGGAAAAAATCGTTACCGTTATCCCAATGGGATTTGGCCAGCTCATCTAAGGCGGCCATAGCGCTATGAACGGGGTTCTTCGCCAAATGCGGGTAAGCAACGTGACCCTGCACACCTTTAACCACCAGATCACCGGTTAACGAGCCTCGACGCCCATTTTTTACGATGTCGCCCACTTCATCGGTAGACGAGGGCTCGCCAACGATACACCAATCAATTTTTTCATTGCGTGCTTCAAGGGTATCAATAACGCGGGTTGTGCCATTAATAAAGGGGCCTTCCTCGTCACTGGTAATAAGATAAGCAATGCTACCTTTGTGCTGCGGATACTGATTAACGAATTCACGAGTGGCAACAAGCATAGCAGCAAGACTGCCTTTCATATCTGCTGCCCCACGACCATGTAAGTAACCGTTCACTTCAGTGGCAGTAAATGGCGGGGTTTTCCACGCGTCTTCTGGGCCACTTGGCACTACATCGGTGTGCCCTGCAAAACAAAACACCGGGCCCTCTTTGCCTCGGCGAGACCACAAGTTAGTGGTATCTTCAAACACCATGGTTTCATTGTCGAAGCCAAGTGCCCCTAAAAATTCACACATGGCTTCTTGGCAGCCGGCATCTTCAGGCGTAACGGAGCGGCGGTTAATTAATTGCTTTGCAATGTCAATAACAGAGTCGTTTAACAAAATATTTCCTCATACTGTGCCGGTTTGAAACCAATGTGGAAGGTATTGTTGTGAAAAAGAATAGGGCGCTTAACCATGGCTGGGTGAAGTTCAAGCAAAGCAAGGGCTTTATCTTTATTCAATGTTGCCTTTTCTTGTTCTTCTAACTGGCGAAACGTCGTTCCGCGCTTGTTTAGCATGGTTTCCCAACCTAGCTCAGCTTCTGCACGTGAAAGAAAGTTGTTATCTATGCCGTCTTTACGATAGTCGTGAAATGAAAACGGAATATCGTTCTCGGTTAACCATTTTTTCGCTTTTTTAATGGTGTCACAGTTTGGGATCCCGTAAAGGATTGTGCTCATGTGAATGCTTCCGTATTACTTGTTGTATCTAAAGGTGAGACCGCGCTTCGCGATCTACGCAATGACGCAACCCCATAGCGCTTTAATCATGCTTTAGAAGCAATGCGCCACTAGGGTTAGTTAAACTTTGTCGTACATCATACAAGCTGTTGATACGATGATAAACTGACTTGCGATGTGTTTTTAAAGGTAAAGGGTAAAAAGGGAGTCGGTAGCCGCGTCTATGAACTTCTGACGGGTAGGCACTATGCCAATGAGGGCGTTAGCATTAAGCAAAGTGAGCGCGCAAACATTGCTGACACCCTGCTGCTTAAGCCAGGCCGAATTCACAGTAAACAGTGTTTGACTGACGTTAAAAGTGTCGCCGCGCTTAAGGGCGCAATTAAACTGTGCGCCATGAAGGTGACATGTGTCACCACCGTATTTTATTCGGCATTTTAATCCCACTTTTGACTGTATATCAATAGCATAGTCCAGTGGCGAAACATTGAGTACTTTACCAACAAAAGGCGCAACTATGGTGTTGGAGGTAGAAGTTACCGCAGCACCTGGCCCCATGTAACCGTTTTTAAAAAACGGGTCGTCCGTTTGGGCAAGTGTAACGACTTGCCCGGAAAACGGGGTCAGTGTTTCAAACTGTTTTGAGAATGTAGCGGGGGCATATTGTAATTGTTTGGCGTTCACGGGGTTAGTTGTCCACATTCACCGAATAACCCGCTTTTTTCAAAGCGTTGATTGCGTCTTTCAATTTGTTGTCTTTTACTAAGAAAAAGTCAGTATCGAATGTGGACACAACGAAGATAGCAACCTTCGCAGAGGCAAGTACATCACCAATTTGTGCCATAATTCCAACCATTGACAGATGCAACGGCCCCAATAGTTCAAGGGCTCGCCAACCTTCATCACTATCAAGGGAATCTACCTTGATTGAGTCAGGAACGACAATAGACAATTCATCTTCTGTTTTACCTAGGAAAAAAAGCGGGCTGTTTAGAACTGAGGCCGGGATATCGCTTTGCGGATCTAAGCTGTGAATAGTGAATAAAGATTCTCTGACTAAAAGTGTTTGTTTGGGCATGAGAAACCGAAAAAAAGAATACGTCGAAGATATTCACATTAAACCATTAACTGTGAGCAAGTGCCACGTGTTATCCACTTAATCTGTGGATAAGTTTGTTGAGTAGTTTGGGGTCTTATTCTAAGTGTTTGATAATAAGCAATAATATAAACTGTACAAACAATGGTCAGTGGATAACATTATCAAAAATTCAAGCATTTTCCACAGGCTGTGTCTACCATTAAAATAAAAAATGTTTGGTCTTTTTGCAATTTCTTCCCTTGACAACCGTCTCTTTTATAGGGAATTGATGCCCAAAAAAATAGCAAACAACCTGCGATCATTTTAGAAAAATGAGCTAAGTTTTATTAGTGCCTAAGCATAATTATGACGCAAGTTTTGAAGTAACAGCCACTGCAAGCTATTTTTAAAACGGGCAACGTTAACATCACTAGCGCAATAATAAACGCCTAAAAAAGCGAGTTGCGCCTATAAGTATAACGACAAGAGGATAAGACGATGTCAGATGCGTCATGGTGTGATATTGCAACAGAAAATGCCGACGAGCTTGTGAGCTTCTACGAGGCTGTTATGGGCTGGAAGAAGGAAGCAATCGACATGGGCGGATACAGTGACTTCGTCATGATGAAAAGCGACGGTACGCCAGTAGGCGGCATTTGTCATAAGCGCGGAGTGAATGAAAATTACCCAAGCGGGTGGATTAACTACTTTACTGTTGAAAGCTTAGATAATGCCCTACGTGCGGCTGTTGATAAAGGGGGCAAACAGGTGGGTGAAGTCCGACACCATGGAAACGACAGCTTCTGCGTAATCATTGATCCAAGCGGAGCGGCGTGTGCACTATATGAAAAAGGGCAGGGTTGAAACCAAAGCTTAGTCATTGCATTTACAAGGGCTTTTTTGAAGTAAAGGCAGTGCATCTTTGCGATGTACTGCCTTTATTTTTATCTTAGGTTTAACGAGAAAGCGGCCTTAATGCTGCTAAGCTTAGCTAGGCTAGCATTTTGCTTCTCTCGTTAATGCATCTCTCGTAAATGCATCGTGACGACAAATTCACCATTTGCTTAAGAGCTATTTGTTTAAAACTCCGCGATTTACTTGGTCGCGTTCAATAGACTCAAACAGTGCCTTAAAGTTACCTTCGCCGAAGCCATCATCTTGCTTACGTTGAATAAATTCAAAGAAAACAGGGCCGAAAACCGTTTCAGAGAAAATTTGAAGCAGCAATCGAGGCTCGCCATTTTCCGTTGTGCCGTCTAATAAAATGCCGCGCTTTTGTAATTCATCTACATTTTCGCCATGCCCTGGAAGGCGGTCTTCAAGCATTTCATAATACGTATTTGGTGGCGGTGTCATAAACTTCATGCCTTTTGCCTTAAGCTTATCTAAACACGCAATTAAATCATCACAAGCAAACGCGATATGCTGAATGCCTTCACCGTTATACTTCATTAAAAACTCTTCAATTTGGCCACCACCGCCCACGGCTTCTTCGTTTAGCGGAATACGGATTTTGCCATCAGGTGCGGTCATTGCTTTTGAAAGCAGCCCAGTATATTCACCTTTAATATCGAAATAGCGAATTTCTCTGAAGTTAAATAGCTTTTCATAGAAGCCAGCCCAGAAATCCATGCGCCCTCGATACACATTGTGGGTAAGGTGATCCAGGGTATGGAAGCCACAGCCTTCGGGGTGGCGGTCAACGCCTTCAATCCAGTTGAAGTCAATATCGTATATGGTGTTTTCACCTTGATACCTGTCGATAAGGTAAAGCATGGCACCACCAATACCTTTAATGGCAGGCAGTTTAAGTTCCATTGGCCCTGTGTAGGTGTCCATTGGCTGTGCACCACGGGCCAGCACTTCTTTGTAGGCATGCTGTGAATCTTTTACGCGAAAAGCCATCCCGCATGCTGATGGGCCGTGCTCTTCTGCGTAGTATGCGGCATGGCAGTTCTTTTCATAATTGCTCAATAAGTTGATATCGCCTTGACGCCACAACTCTACGTCTTTCGATTTGTGGCGAGCAACAAGGGTAAAGCCCATCGCTTCAAAGATAGGCTCTAACATGCCCTTTTCAGGCGCTGTGAATTCTAAAAACTCAAACCCATCTAACCCAATTGGGTTTTCAAATAAATCAGCCATAGCAATACATCCTCAACGTAAATCATATTTTATAATTGTTAGCTGATTGTAAGGTTGTAGTGAAAATGCAAGCAATAGAGGTAGGCGCAACACATTTTTAGGATGGAAAGAACAGCTGTAACGTTTTGTTTTCATCGGTACGTCAAACATACGGTTAGGGGAGGCATATTTTCCCTAACCATATGATTTTAGTAATCAATAATAGATTTTGCGTATTGTGTCAGGTGTTCACAAATCCGTACAGGTATCGTGGAGTACTACTTTTCACTATCGTAGTGTTTTTGTAGGCCCTTCCAGCAAGAAAGATAATCCTTCTGGCGAAGGTCGCTATGCATAGCAAACGCCGTTGGCGCAATGGGATAACGAGATTCAAACATGAACGCTAGGGTGTTTTCATAGCGCTGGGGAGTAAGTTCAGCATTCGATGCCTTGTCGAACACTTCAGCTTCAGGGCCATGGGGCGTCATACAATTATGCAAGCTCATCCCGCCCGGCACAAAACCATGCTCTTTTGCATCGTACATGCCCTCTATTAGCCCCATAAACTCACTCATCACATTTCTGTGATAATAGGGTGGACGGAAGGTGTTCTCGGCCACCATCCACCTCGGTGGGAAGATAACAAAGTCAACGTTAGCTGTGCCTTCAAGATCTGATGGGGAAGTCAGCACAGTAAAAATAGAGGGGTCGGGGTGATCAAAACTTACTGTGTTTATTACGTTAAAGCGCGATAGGTTGTATTTGTAAGGTGCAGAGTTACCTACCCAAGCCACTACGTCAAACGGAGAATGATCAAGGGGGGCCTCAAATAGGTTGCCGCAAAACTTGTTTACCATGGTGTGTGGCGTGTCATTATCCTCGAACCACGCCGTGGGATAGCAAAAGTCCCGCTGATTAGCGTAGCCGTTAGCACCAACAGGGCCGCGTTCTGGTAAAACAAACGGATGCCCGTAATTTTCACAAATGTAACCCCGTATGGGACCGCCTAATGGTTCGACAGCAAAGCGTACACCGCGAGGGATCACCACTATTTCACCTACCGAGACATGAAGCTTTCCAAACTCAGTGGTAATCAGCATGTCACCTAATTGGGGGACGATAAGCATCTCACCGTCAGATGAATAGAACACACGATTTTGCATATCCATATTGGCGCTGTAACAGTGTATTCCCATACCCGTTTGTGTTTTAGCGTCGCCGTTAGTGGCGATAGTGACAAGCGAATCAATAAAGTCACACTCGCTGTCAGGCAATGGAATGGGGTCCCATCTCATCACATTGGGTGGGCAGGGGATAGCCGTTTCAGGTGCCGTGCGCACAAGGCCATTATCTATTTTTTTAAAGTCGCCCATGGCAATAGAAGGGCGTAGTCGGTACGTCCAGCTTCGACGGTTGTCTGCACGTGGTGCAGTAAATGCGGTACTGCTAAATTGCTCAGCATAAAGCTTATAATTAACTTTCTGTGGGCTAAATTGCCCTTTAGGAAGAGCGCCGGGCAGGGCTTCAGTTTCGTGCTCGTTATTAAAGCCAGTTAAATAAGATAAATTATCCATACAGGTTTCCGTTATTGGCGCTACTTTAGCTGCGCTTAGCAATAGATTAGTTACAAATGAAACTATATGCTTTAGGCTAGAGGTAAAATAATTGTAAATCAATGGTAGGTGGTTTGTGTGTATTTGGTGCGCGGGCGCTTTTGGTAAGCTAGGTTTACAGTCGTGCCAACTGATAAGCCAATACTGATATAAGCCAAGCTTTTAATGGAGTTAGGAGTATTGTGCCAAGCTATTACACTTCATGTAAGGTTTACGTCAACTCGCCTTTAAGGTTTACGTCAACTCGCCTTTTTAAGTCATCATCTCTAAATAAAAAAAGAGAAAGAGAGAGGGAAACATAGTGCAATTAAATGACATGCTTGCCTATAAGGTGGCAATGCTGGCTAGCGACTTAAGTGACTCTCTTGCTAGGGAATATGCCACTTACCAGCTTACAATGCCCGAGTGGCGAATTGTAGCAACACTTGGCGCGTGCCAAAAAGACGCACAGCAGCCTTATATGACCGCAAAAGCCATCGCCGCAGCGACCCGCCTAGACAAGGTGCAAGTTTCTCGCGCGTTAGACCGCTTAGTGAACAAGGGCGCGGTGTTAAAACGTATGTGTAAGGAAGATAAAAGGGCAAGCCTCATTGCATTATCAAGCGAAGGTGTGGCGATGTATGAGCAAATCACACCGCGGGTGGTCGCGTGGCAAAATAGGCAATTAAAGAATATCACTGATGATGAGTATCGCGTATTTCTAAAAGTGATAGATGCACTCAGCCCTTAGTTTTCCCCGCTTACGCGTTTAAAGGTGTGGTCTGAGCAGAAGACGCGTAAAGGCCAAGAAGGTTACTTTTGCGTGGTTAACTGTTAAATTTCTCCGAATTAGTCAAATTAAGGGGTTATATGCATAAACGCTGGCCCTTTAAAATAGCAAGGAATGTAAGTGGCCCCGTTAGACGTATACGCAGGTAAAAAAGCCCGAGAAACTATAATGAAAAATGGGTTTAGCCCAGACCTGTTCAGTTATTTTTTAGGCGCATCGGGTGGCCCTAAATGGTTTACTTTGGCAGGGCTAGATCGGGTACTTTTTCCCGAGTGGTTCGCTAATGTAAATCATCAAGTACATGTTATTGGTTCCTCCGCGGGTGCTTTTCGTGCAATTTGTGCAGTGCAAAATGACCCCTTTGCCGCAATAAACCGGCTAGCATCATCGTACTCAACCACAACTTATAGCAGTAACAAACCTACCCCAAGGGAAATTACCGCGAAAGCCGAAGACCTGTTGAAGGAAATGGTGAATGACACCGGCAAACAAGAAGTCTTGTCTAATTCCCGTTTTAAGGCGCACCTTATTGTAGCCAAATGTTTAGGCGCAACCCGCTTTGAAAGTAAATTTAGGCAGCTTTCTGGCCTTGCTATGAGCGCGGCAGCCAATACAGTAAATCGAAAAAACCTTTCTCGGTTATACACCCGCTATGTTTTTTCTTCGCCAAATACGAATTTTGAAATTAACGACCCCTATCAGCTCCCAACGCAATATCACGATTTAACCCAAGGCAATATTCACAGTGCGCTATTAGCGTCTGGCTCTATTCCTATTGTTATAGAAGGCGTGCAGAACATAGAAGGGGCGCCAGCTGGCATGTATCGCGACGGTGGAATTGTTGACTACCACTTCGATTTATCCTTTGGCCCTGACAAGGGGTTAGTGTTATACCCTCACTTTTACGATAAGCCTATTCCTGGTTGGTTTGATAAAGGGCTAAAAAACAGAGTACCGCATCGCTCAAGCTACGATAATGTGGTGATGTTAGTCCCCTCGGCGTCATTTGTGGCGAACCTGCCTTACAGTAAAATACCAGACCGTAAAGACTTTGAAGTACTTGATGCCGAAACCCGCATTAAATACTGGCAAACGGTGTTAAAAGAAACTGATAGGTTAGGGGAGTATTTTATGCGTGCGGTGAACGACGGTACACTAGTCGACGCCATTAAGCCGCTACCCTTTAACATGGTGTAAGTAAGCGTCTTTAAAAGACAAAAAGCAATCGAATTGCTGCGAAATTAGTCACTTGAACGGGCTTTTGTTAAGTTTTTCTTGCAGGCAGCGCCGGTGCTGAGTATTATACACGCCGTTGTCTGGCATTCGCCCACCTATCTGGTGCAACACAGTTTTTATGCGTCTATAGCTCAGTTGGTTAGAGCGCTACCTTGACATGGTAGAGGTCCCCTGTTCGAATCAGGGTAGACGCACCATCTATTTATTCCCCTAGTAAAACATTTTCATCCTGCTTTAAGAAAATATAACGTTATTTTCTCAGTACCCTAATTTCATAAATTCAAAGCCTCGTAGTTTTTCCACAAAACCCTTGATATCCATATACTTAAACTGGCTATCGAGCGGCAAACAAAGCACGTGGATAGAAGTAATGCTGTTCAGTAAATATAAAGTCGTGAGTAGGTTTGATGTCTAAAGCGGTTACGGCAGTGACCTAATATACGGCTTCTAATTCTGTACGTCACTTTTTGCCGCACAGTTGTTTCATGCTTACAAAACGTCAGTTTTCCAGAGTAAGCGCATGCAAAACATTCGAACCGAACAAATTAATATTCACGTTATTGGCGTGGGCGGCTGTGGCGGTAATGCTGTAAGTAATATGGCCAATCTTTGCTCACATGAAAATATTAGATTTAGCTCTGTTAACACCGATATCGCCGCTTTGCATAGATGCACAAATCATGAAGTGGTATTGATAGGGGAGGCGACAACAAAGGGTTATGGAGCGGGGGCCGACCCGTGTGTAGCAAGCGATGCAGCCATTCAGAGTAAAGATGCCTTAAAGGCGTTAATAGAAGACGCCGACCTTATCATCATTATCGCAGGGCTAGGAGGCGGAACGGGAAGCGGTGCATCGCCAATTCTTATTGATTTAGCTAAAGAGAGCGACATCGATGTGATGTGCTTTGTTACTCTACCTTTCAAAACAGAGGGGGGAAAGCGAAGCGACATTGCTAGAAACGCACTAGAGACAATACGAAGCAAAGCGAACGCAACATTAGTGATGTCTAACGATTCATTGCTTTCTGCACTAGATGAAACCGTAGGCCTTCTCTCAGCATTTCGTCACTGTGATACGCAAATGCACAGAATTGTTGAAGCCATTATCGTAATGCTAACCAATACTGGCTATATTAACGTTGATATCAATGATTTTAGCCACATTCTTTCTTTAGAGGGAGACACTGCGCTGGGAGTAGGTATAGCTGAAGACGACAGTTCGTTAAGCAAAGCATTAAAGCATGCTCTAGAAAACCCATTAGTTGATAAGCAGAATATTATCGGGGCGCAAGGCGTTATCGCACAGCTAACGTGCAGGGAAGAGCCCAGTTTAGCTATGTATGAAGAAATGCTAGCCACGCTTCAATCTTTGGTTGATGGCCCTCAAACTCTCATTATTACAGGCGTGACTCTATCTCCAGAATTACCCCATTTTGGTGAAGTGTTAATTATCGCGACCGGTGTGCCCTTAAAGAAACAGAGCTTTGAACAAGAGGAAAATGTGATACCTATGAAGCAGGCCTCTGTACCGACATCATCGAGAAAGGATGCGGCATATTTGGATATACCTGCTTTTGTGAGGCTTCAGGGCAGAGAGTTACCTTAGTCAGTAAACATCTGATTATTTTGCACGGCTTTTTCCTGATAAGCGAAGTACAGCCTTTCAGAAAGCTCAGCAAAATACTGCCGCAGTTTTTGAGGGGCAATGACCTCTATGTTGTCGCCCAAGCCCCTTAAGAAGGCGCGTAGTTTATTGGTATCTTTCACCGTGGCGGTAAGCAGGGACTTATCTGCTTGGGTAGATTGCGTAATTACCTGATCGTTACTTAGCCTGTAACCGTGGAGTAAAAATAAAGAGTTGTTTTTAACCAATAACTTAAGCTCTATATCTTCTTTGTTGTTAGCCGACAGGGTCTGGACACTTTCTAATTCACCAAATTCTTGTTGGCAGTCTTCATCGGTTACAGTAACGTTTCTAATAAACTGTAACGGCAACGCATAGCGCCTTTTGTGCAGCGAACCAAAGGTACATACAAAGAGTTGCCGACCATCCTGTTTCACCAGCCCCATAGGGTTAACTCTATCGTAATGTTTCCAAACCATTTCATTACCGCCACTAAAAATACGCTTAATATCGGCAGAGATTTGCTTCTTGAAAAAGATCGCACTTTTTAATCGTTCAAACGAAGCTGCGTCTATTTCTGGTGGTATAAGCGGCTGGGAAACTTGTGAATCGGCCACCGACCTTAGCCAGTTTGTAAGCAAGGAATCACTGTCTTGCTGTAAGACCTGACTTGCTTTTGCAAAGTAAGGCTGCATTTCTTTGAGTGTAGAGTTTGGAAGCGTAGCACCGGATTGTTCAAGCACCTTAAAAGCCAGAGCGGTATTCCCGTCCATTAAGCTTAAGTTGAGCTTCTTAAAGTTCGCGTTAATAAACCAGCCGTAGGGTTTCGAACGCTTATCAACGTCCAGCCCAAATAGCCCAATATTTTCTAGGCTGACTAAGTCCCGCTGTACCGTGCGCATGTCGATATTGTGGTGGCCGCAGTTTTGTAAGTTCTCAAAAATTTGGCGGCTAGAAACCTTTCTAGGCGCGGAAGGCACAAATTGAAGAATGTCGAGTTTGCGTTGAAATGCACTCATAGTGGCGAACTGGCTTTTGCGATAGTAACTTCACCATAGCATAGAGATAGCTTGCGACAAAAAGTGTCGCATGTTGGAATGTTTTTCGACTTATTAGCAAGGCTATCGAGCGAAGTATACTCTTAAAAGCCCTGCGGCTGCGTACACTCAGTCAAAGGTGCTATAAAGACAGACCTCAAACGGTAATATGAATTGACCATGATCTACTAGACAGGGCTTCCTTTGTATATTTTGTCACAATTATTTTGTGGTTTGCCTCTAGTTTGCGCTAAGCATAAATTTTATAGGCTACACTTAAATGGCGGTGGTCATTTTTTTACATTGACGCTATCCAACAATTAGCACTCGCGGGAGTAAGATGAGCTTAACAAAATACCAAGAGCCCCCGTTATTTGAACAGCATGGAGCAGCTGAAAGGCGGTTCCTTCAGCTTATTAGTGCGCTGCCAAAAGTATCGGTGCAAGGTTACGATAAGCACCGCAACGTTATCTACTGGAACAAATCAAGTGAAGACATGTATGGCTATAGCAAGGACGAAGCCTTAGGTCAAAAGCTTGAGGACCTCATTATTCCTAACTTCATGAGAGATGACGTTGTTAAATTTCACCAGCGTTGGAATGAGTTCGACGAAGCCATTCCCTCTAATGAATTAGTGCTGAAAAAAAAGGACGGGCAACCCATTCATGTTTTTTCGTCTCATGTAATGTTAAAACAAGGTTCGGACTCGCCAGAGATGTACTGTGTTGATATTGACTTAAGTGAACAGCACGAGATACGTCTAGAGCTCGAGCGTATGGCGTCTACTGACTTACTGACCGATTTACCCAATAGACGCGTGCTTGAACAGACGTTAATCTCTATTATCGAAGACGTGACGCATTCCAACTCAGGCTTTGCGCTGTTCTTTATCGACCTTGATATGTTCAAAGAAATTAACGATACATTAGGGCATACATGGGGCGATGAATTGCTAAAAGCAGTAGCGAAACGTTTGGTTAGCTGTATTGATAGCGCAAATGGCATGCTAGCTCGATTTGGTGGCGATGAATTTGTTTATGTTGCGAATAACATAACCGACGAAATTCAGTGTGAAGAAATCGCAAAAACGCTTACCGACTGTTTCAAAAAGAGCTTTGAGCTTAGTACTGAAAGCGTACACATAACATCGAGTATCGGTATTAGCATATTTCCAAGGGATGGGGATGGCATTGACGACCTTTTAAAGCACGCTGATGCGGCTATGTATCAAGCGAAGGCTGAAGGGCGCAATAGGTACCACTTTTTTACCAAGACGTTAAGTCAGAGGTTGCGGCAGCAGCGAAATATTGCTGCTCGTCTACGTGAATCGCTGAAAAAGGACGAATTTGAGCTTTTATTCCAGCCCCAAATAGATGTCAAAACCGGCAAGTTTACATCCTGTGAAGCCTTACTTAGGTGGCGCCCTTTGGATGAAGAAAGTGCTGTACCGCCAAATATCTTCATACCTATTGCTGAGCGCAGCGAACTGATAGCAGACATAGGGCGTTGGGTATTAGAAAAAACCTGCCAGCAGTCGAAAAAATGGAAGAAAAAGGTATAGAAGTTCGCATCGATATAAATGTTTCAGGCAAAGAGTTGGAAGAAAGCTCCTTCTTTGAGCGCTTAACTGCCTGCCGGTCGCATTATGGGTTATCGCCTGAAGATATTGGTTTAGAGCTTACTGAAAACGTTCTGATCAAATCGGATGATGCAATTTTGGAAAATTTACGTGCTCAGCGAGACTTAGGTGTTAAAAATCTATAGACGATTTTGGTACTGGCTACTCTTCACTGAGTTATTTGAAGCAGTTCCCCGTGAGTCATTTAAAAATCGATCGCTCGTTCTTAAAAGGCGCGCCTGAAAACGCCTACGACAGCGCCCTGATGGAGGCCATTGTAAACGTGGGTCACAAACTCGACTTGAAGATAGTGGTTGAAGGGGTAGAGACACAAAGTCAATCTGACTATTGTAAATCGTTGAATGTCGAATTTATTCAAGGCTTTTTGTATTCAAAACCCATTAGCGCCGAGGCCATTGAAGCTCTGCTTGAAAAGCAATAAGCCTGATATAAAAAGAGGCGCTTTTGCGCCTCTTTTTTGCATTTATTACTTGGAAAGCTTCAATTTCTTACCTGCAAAACCCCATGTGCAGGTGCGCCTAACTCCCCCTACGTTGCAACAGTATGTGAACCTTAATACACATTCCAAAGTGCAGGTTTAGCAAAATAATAGCCTTGCTGATGTTCTACACCTAGCTTGTTCAAAGCCACAGATTCGGCTTCGGTCTCTACCATTTCTGCAATTACTTTTATATTCAGGCCAGTCGCTATATTGATAAGGCTAGACACGAACAGCTGATTGTCTTTATTGGTATGAATGCTTTGGGTCAGTCTTCCGGAAATTTTAACAAACTGCGGTTTAATCGCGCGTAGGCCAGAAAGCGATGCAAAGTGGTCGCCAAAGTGTTCAACAGTGACTCGACAACCCAGCTTGATCAATTGTCTGCACAGCGATTCTGCATAGTCTCGATACTGTATTAGCGCGGCATCTTCAACTTCGAAAAGAAGCCTAGGGCATAGCGCTTGTCGCTGGGTTAATTCGTTAACCAACCAATCTCTAAATTCACCATTGGCAATTGACGTAATACTTAAATTGACGGCGACTTGCTGAGAGGTCACTTCCATCTTTTTAAACACGATGCTGGTAACCAGTCTGTCGACTTGTGGTATTAGGTCTAATCGCTCAGAAGCAGGGATAAGCTGCGACATGGGTATGACTTCGTTGGTATCTTTGTCTTTAAAGCGCCCAAATGTCTCATAGTAAGCGGGAATATTTTGCTCTATATTCATAACCGGCTGAATCATAATGTCGGCATACTGCTGAGCGACAATATAGTTAAGTCGTTCGCGCCATCGCGTATTGCTGTGTACGTGAGATATTTCCGAAGCCAACTCCCAACCGCTTTGGGTTTTCATGGCAGCGATAAGCGCACTATCCACACTTTCCATGACTTGCGGCATAGACATAGTGCCGGTAAAGCGAGTAATACCGATATACGTGGCTTTGGTGCCATCGCGTAATGGCGAGGCGCTAGTGCATTGCTTTGATATGTTAGTCAGCATGAGATCTCTTGCTGGCTTTTCCATGGCCTCGCAAATTAATGCGAAATCTCCACCAGTCAATCGAAACACAAAGCGCACGTTGCTGTTGTTTTTGGTTTCTTCAACCAAGATGTTCGCTATCGCTTTAACATAGTTATCACCCGGCACCATACCTAACTTGGTATTAATACTGGCCAGTTGCGCTAGCCGTACAATAATAAGCTCTTTTTCTTGTGAGGTTGCGTTTTCGTTTAATAGCGCACGCATGTGGCGCTCAAACGCGCCTCTGTTGGCTAGTTTAGTTAATGAATCTTTGCTCGCTTCTTTTTTAAATAGCTCAGACTGGCGTGTAAGTTCATCGAACTTCGAGGCTAGCGTGCTTGAAAGGGTATTAACGCTACTCGTCAACTGTTCACAGTCGCCAGAAGAGGCACTCACTTGGGGCGACGTGAAATTATGGCTCCCCATATCGTTAAGTTTTCTAACGGTATCTTCGATAGGTCGCTTAAATCGTCGATTCATTACTGCAACTAACAATGAAACAAGCAGTGAAAGCGCGACAAAGGCGATAATATTCCTAAGTAGTACGTTAGTGAACCTGGTGTATACCTCAAGCTTATTTGATGTGAGTACGAGCGCGCGCTGACTATCGCCTAAAGGTATGCGTTTTTCCAATTCTGAATTGGAATCGATTGACGTGAACCACGATGGTACAGCGTTCTGAATTGCCGCTTCTCTTTTGGCTACCACACTACCGCTTGCGTCAACAATTGCGGCGTAAGATATATGGGGCTGCGATACTGTACTTTCTAGAAGGGTGCTAAGGACTAGCTCCTCTGTCTGCGGTGACAGAGAGGAGAGCTGATCAATGTTTTTTCTATAATTTGCCGCGCTTTTTTCAGCCTGTAGCGTGACCGCCTCAGACGTGTTTAATTGTAACTCACGTAGTTCGGCGACAGACAATGCAGTAAACGCTAAAAACAATAGGGCAACAACACCCCAATTAGTTTGATTAGTTAGCTTCATTACTAGCAGTTATCTCCTTTAACTGAGAAATTAAGTCTTTGCTCAATAAATAGATGTAACGTTAATGGGCATAATTGTAGCCTACAGAGTATGCGCATACTATTTATGAACAATAATACTCATAAATGTATAGCAAAACATAACGTTAAGCGAGAAGTAATGACGCTTTGATATGGCCTTTAGTGGTTATAATGTGTCTAGCCACCATGCCCTATTAAGTGCTTTATCAGCGTTTGGAGGTGCTTCCTGTCGCTGACTGTTTAGGCTGTTGGAAGTAGCGCCATTTTGGCGCTACTCGTTACAACGTACTAAACAGAGCGAAATGTCTAGGCTATTCAGATTTAATACCATGGAAGGTACAGTGCAGTACTGGCAAAATAAGCAGCGTAAGTACGGTTGCCACTGTCAGGCCAAACACAATTACTATTGCCATTGATGCAAAGAAGGCATCAGAAAATAGCGGTATCATGCCTAATATGGTGGTAATGGCCGCCATAGACACAGGGCGTACACGAGAGACCGACGCTGCGACAACTGCGTCAAACGCGCCGCTATTGCCTTTGGCCTGCACGTTAATCTCTTCCATTAACACAATGCCGTTTTTAAGCACCATACCAATAAGGCTTAAGCTTCCCAGCAGGGCCATAAAGGTAAAGGGGGCGCCAACTAACACTAAACCGCCAATAATACCAATGGTAGTCAGTGGAATAACGCCCCAAATGGCTAGCGCTTGACGCAGCTTTCCAAACAGCAACACGGTAATAATAAACATGCCTAAGATACCAATAGGCATACTCGCAAACAGGGCGCTTTGCGCATCGCGAGAGGTTTCGTATTCGCCGCCCCATTCAATGCGATATCCATCGGGCAGCGATAGTTCTTCTACTAATGGGCGTACCTTCGCTTGAACGCTGGCAGCGGTTTCGCCAGAAAGGGGAAGTGGCTCAGCGTAAACCGCTAGCATACGCACCCGATTGCGGCGCTTAATGATAGGGTTATCAAGAGTAACATCTACATTGCTGACTACGTCAGCCATGCTGATATATTTCCCTTGTTCTTGACTCCACACATTCAGCGAAGCGAGATTGTCAATATCATAGCGTTGGTTAAGGTCGTTGCGCATGACAATAGGAATTAAGTCACTGCCCTCGCGGTATAACCCTACCGTTTCACCTTCGTTATTGAGCAGAAATGCGGTGTGAACGGCATCTCGGGTTACGCCGATGCGACGCGCTTGTTCTTCAAGAAAGACCGGCTCCACAAAAGGCACCTTGTTACTCCAAGACAAACGCACGCTATCCATGGTTTCCTCTGCTTGGAATATCGCTTCAATATCACTGCTTATCTCCCTTAGTACGTCGGGCTCAGGGCCATAAATTCGGGCTTCAATAGCCGCTTTAGCCGACGGGCCTACTTGAAGCGCCTTTACTTTGTACTGCGCGTTAGGGAAATCTTTGCGTACCAGTTCTATGATTTCTCGCATACGCGCATCGCGCGATTCAACCGTGTTGGTTTCCACAATTAGCTGACCGTAGCTGGCGTACCTGTCTTCAGGGGCGTAGGTGAGGGTTAGCCTTTGCGCGCCACTGCCAATAACACTGGTGACATTGGCAATGTCTTGCATGCCCAACACGTTAGCCTCTAAGCGGCGTATTGATTGCTCAGTGGTTAATATGTCGCTGCCCTCAGGTAGCCATAAATCTACAAAAAAGAGCGGCGTTGACGAGTCGGGGAAGAAGGCGTTTTTAACAAACTTCCCTGATGCCAAGCTGCCCCCAAGAGCAAGGAGTACCACGCCTATGGTAATGTAGCGGTGGTTAATGGCACTCGTGAGTACGCGCTTATACGTAGTAAAAATAATGCCTTTGTATGGGTCGTCGTTTTCGTCACTTGAACCGCGCTCTTTTTCTTTATTAAACAATAAATTAAAAAAGAACGGGGTAATGGTAAGCGCGGTGATCCAGCTTAAAAACAAAGAAAAGCACAATACCCAGAACAGGGAACCCACAAACTCGCCCGTTGCGTCAGGAGAAAGCCCTATAGGTGCAAAAGCGGTAATGGCGATAACCGTAGCACCTAACAGGGGTAGCCCATTTTGACTCACTACATCTTTCGCCGCTTGTAGTTTGGTCTGGCCTTTTTTCACACCAATAAGCATGCCTTCGGTAACCACGATCGCATTATCTACTAACATACCTAGCGCAATAATAAGCGCGCCCAAAGATATTTTCTGCAGCTCTATCCCTTTTACCGACATCAATATGAACGTGCCAAGAATAGTAAGCACTAATATCAACCCCATAAGCACGCCGCTGCGCCAGCCCATGAATAGCAGTAAGACGAAAATAACAATGGCAACGGCTTCGGCAAGATTAATTAAAAAGCCGGTTACGGAATCGTCTACCACGGAAGGTTGGTTGTAGACGGTATTAAGGCTCATACCCAGCGGCATTCGCTGCTCGAGTTCGGCAATTTTGGTATCTAAGCGCTTACCAACATCAACAACGTTAACCGCCGATGCGAAAGAAACGCCAATCGACAGCGCCGGCGTGCTATCGCTGTGATAAAGATTAGAAGGTGTGTCATTTAATGTGCGCTCGATGGTAGCAATATCCGTTAAGCGAATAAGTCCACTCGCCGGAGACCCAATCACTACTTGGCCAAGGGCTTCTAAATTATCGAATTCGCCGGTTGGCTGAATAGACAAACGTTTGCCTTGAACTTTAATCGACCCTGCATTACCCACCACATTTTGAGCCGTTAACAGGCCTGCAATAGACTCGGCTGATACATTCAGCGTTTTCATTTTATCGTGATCAAGAGAAACGATAATTTGCTCGTTTACCGTACCTGCAATAGAGACTTTTTTAACGCCTTCCACAAGCTGGATTTCGCGCTGCATTAAATCAGCAAAGTCTTCCATTTGTTTTAAGGTGTAATCTTCGCTTTGAAGCGTCATCAAAAGACCAAACACATCGCCAAAGTCGTCGTTCACGATAGACGTACCGGTACCCGGCGGAAGCGAGGCTTGCGCATCACCCACTTTGCGGCGTAGGTTGTCCCAGTATTGCTCTAAATCTTTGGCTTGAACGCTAGTTTTTAACTCAACGGTAATTTGCGATAGCCCCACCATGTTTACGGAACTAATGCGCTTTACATTAGGTATTCGCTGAATGGCTTTCTCAAGCTGCAGAGTTACCTCTTCTTCCACTTGTTCAGGCGTGGCCCCAGGGTATTGGGTAATGACAAGGGCATTTCTTATAGTAAATTCTGGGAATTCTAGCTGCCCTAAGCCTAAGAAGGTAACGAGGCCGCCAACACCTAAAATGATGGCAACCATCCAGCTAATAACTTTTTGACGAAAAAAATACTCGACCATGACTTACAGGCCTCCTTCTTTCGTCCACTCCGATACAGACTGGCCCTCTTTGACAAGGTGCGCGCCTGCCGCAACTATCTTATCATCATCCTTTAGCGGCCCTTCTACTAATAAGCCATTTGAAATGCCGCGGGTAATTGTTACTTCAACGGCTTCAACACTGCCTTTTTGGGCATCATCAGCGCTAGGCTTAAAGCGCCATACAATGGCTTTTTCTGGTTGTGCGTTATCAGTCACTACCGCGCCGAAGGGCACTAGCCACAGCTTGGTGTCAGACTCAATCAGTTTAGACATATCCAGCAAAACAGTTGCGCTCATACCAGAGAGCACATTGATATCGTCAGGCTCTGGCAGGGTAACCGTAACTTCGTAACTTAACTCACCTTGTCGGGTGGAGCTTTCGTGATCTTTATACATTGCGCCGTAGCGCTTTTCTGGCATACCCGAGAAGGTCACCCAAGCCATTTCCGAACTACGGTTTTTACGTGCCCGCGAACGATCAATCATACGCATTTTTTGTTCTGGCAGTTGAAAAGTAACGTCAATGGCGCCCGGCATATGCAGTTCAGCAATGGTTTGTTGAGGCACTATAACTTGATAGTTCTCTACAGGAACAGACGCAATCAGACCAGCAAAGGGGGCGCGAAGTTCGGTATAGCTCAGCTGGTCTTGGGCGTTAGTGAGGCTGGCTTTAGCGGCTAAAAAGTTTGCCTTGGCTTCATCAAAGGTCGAGCGGCTTACGGCACCTTTTTCAACAGACGCTTCCATGCGCTTAAACATGGCCGACGACACATCAAACTGTGATTGGGCTGTAGCAAGTTGCGCTTTCGCATCTCTGTCATCTAGCCGCGCAATAAGCTGGTTTTCTTTAACTTCTTCTCCGGCTTTTACGTTTAGTTCCTGTAGCTTTCCGCCAATGCGAAATGAGAGGTTTGAGTATTCAGAAGCTTCAACTTGGCCGGGGAATTTGGCAATGGTCTCGTCAGAATGCTGTACGTTATAAAGGGTCACTGGCGCGTAGGGCACCGTTTTAGGTGGTGTCGGGGCATCTTCACAAGCACTCACCCCAATAAGCGCTACAAACGTAATCACGGCACGAAGAATTGCGCGGTGAAACAGACTTCTTTCAGTCGACATGGTGACTCTCCATTTAAATAAACCATTACTGCACCCCATAGTTAACCACGGGTTTGTTATCGTTTTACTAAAGCGCACGTTTTTCCCCTAACGGCCTGTATGTTAAAAACGCGCTCACCTAGTTTTAAGAACACACAGGTTATAGGTTTTTTTTTCCCATTTCGATCAGGTTTTTAGTTATTTCTTCAATGACATGACAGTGAAAATGCGAAGTAACGAGTACGCGGCGAACGTCAAAAGCCCGTATTACCTTTTCGTGTTATTTGGCTTTTCATCTGGCTGAAGCTCTTCGGCATAGCCTTTTGGTGGCGGTGTCCAGCCACGCATTTTAGAGTGCTTGTCGTGTAAATCGGCCTTTAAGGCATTTTCAATAAGCGCTTCTAACTCAATAAATAGCTTAAGGTAGTTGTTATCGACGCGTTCGCCGCTCGAATCGTCAGCCCACGCGTGATACAGCACGTCATTTTGTTGCGACTCAATATTCTTGTATGCCATTTTTTGTCGCTCTACTTGAAAGGGGTGAACATTGAGCGAACGCAGGGCTTCTGCCCCCATTTCTAACGCGCTATGGTAAGTTTCAGACACAACGTAGTCAGCGCCAAGCTGGCGTAAACGGTAGCCGTGGCCGCGGTCAAAGGCACGGGCTAGCACCTTAATGTTTGGGTAAGCGTGCTTGGCGTATTTGACCATTTTGGCTGCGGTTTCCCTGTTGTCTATGGCAATAACCATTAACGAGGCTTCATGAATACCCGCCGTATGCAGTATGTCTGGCTTAGATGCATCACCAAAGTACGATTTTGTACCAACGCGGCTCATTAGGTCTATTTGCTCTGAACGTATATCAAGCACCACAGTTTCAACGTCGTTGGCCATTAACAATCGATTGATGATTTGTCCGAATCGGCCAATGCCCGCAATAACCACGGTACCTTTTTCATCAATGGTATCTTGGTCGCGTTTTGACTTTTTATTTCGATAACGAGGAATAATGGCTTTGTCGAATAAAATGAAAAGCCCAGGGGTTAAAAACATCGAAATTGCCACTACTAGGGAAAGTAGTGAGATAATATCTTTTGGCAATACATAGTTTGAGACGCGAAACTAAGCAAGACAAAGCCGAATTCACCGGCCTGCGCAAGGCTTAAAGTAAACAGCCACTTGTTGGTGCCTTTAATTTTAAAGATAAGCGCAATAAGGAATAGCACGGCGGCTTTTGTTAGCATAACGGCAAGGGTTAAACCTGCAATAAGCATGGGGTTTTCAGATAAGACTGAAAAGTTAATGCCTGCGCCCACTGTGATAAAGAAAAGGCCTAGCAATAAACCTTTAAACGGTTCTATGTTTGCTTCTAACTCGTGCCTGAATTCACTGTTAGCCAATACCACCCCTGCTAAGAATGCGCCAAGCGCAGGAGATAGGCCCACAAGCCCCATAAGCGCAGCAATGCCGATAATAAGCATAAGTGCGGTAGCGGTGAAAATTTCTCTTAACCCAGACGCTGCCACAAACTTAAACAGCGGGCGGCTTAAGTAATGGCCACCAATGGTGAGAAAGGCAACCGAACTAATAATAACAAGCCCATAGGCCCAAGGCGCCAAGCCGTCTACCAAGTTAAAGCTGTCGTGTGCCTCGCCGCCTCCTTGCTCACCGCCGGCTGCAACCAGTTCAGGTATGGCTAAAAGAGGAATAAGCGCAAGCATAGGAATAACCGCAATATCTTGAAATAGCAGGACGGAAAAAGCACTTTTTCCTCCTTCAGATTTCTGAAGCCCTTTCTCTTGTAAGGTTTGCAGTACAATCGCGGTTGAAGAAAGAGCGAAAATAAGGCCGATAGTGAGTGATATACCAAACGGCTGCCCCAGCGCCAGTGCGGTAGCGGTTATAAGCGCAGTGGTTAACGTTAGCTGCAGGCCGCCAAGGCCCAAAAGTTTCGATTTCATGGCCCACAGAGAACGAGGCTCGAGCTCTAAACCAACTAAAAATAGCATCATTACAACGCCAAACTCTGCAAAGTGCTGTATGGCAACGGTTTCATCACCAACAAGGCCGAATATAGGGCCAATCACTAACCCGGCAATTAAATAACCTAAAACAGAGCCTAGCCCTAGTCGCTTGGCTATAGGCACGGCAATAACCGCGGCCACCAAGTAGACAAATGCGTATAAAAAATAACCCGTCACATTAGTTTCCTTCACTCGTATAAAGGTCGGCGAGATTTTCCATACGCTTAGCTTTTTCTGTATCCAGCGTATTGGTGGTCAGTTGAGTAAGCAAGGTTCTCCACTTTTCTTTGTGTTCCGCTACCCGATGCTCTTCTTGCGCTGTGCGAGAGCCAAATATGGCAAAGGGCGCGATATAGTTCATATGAGTGATCTGTGCCATCTGTTCCAATGGCTGCAGCAACTGTCTAATGGTGTAGTGGTTAAACCCCTCGCTTTGGTAGGCTTTTTCTTTGCCTCCTGCGCTTATGGCACAAAGAAACAGCTTATCTTTAAGCGCTGTGCCTTCATGGCCATAGGCAAAGCCATATTCCAATACTAAATCTTGCCATTCTTTTAATATCGACGGTGTTGAATACCAGTAAAGTGGAAAGAGAAAAACAATCACATCGTGGTCAACTAAACGTTGTTGCTCCCGTTCAATATTAATATTGAAGTCAGGGTACTGTGCATACAGGTCGACAGCGGTCACATGTTTATTCAACTTCGCTTCGTTGAAAAGCGGGACGTTCACCTCCGAACGAGCTGGCGCTGGGTGAGCAAAAAGAACCAATACCTTCTTACTATGCTTGTTCCCTTCAATGGTGTTTTTATCAGTCATACAGCTTTACTCATTTATTCTTCCACACCGAATATCAATAGTTTCACACGGCTTTTTGTTCGAGCACCAAGGCTGTTTCGGTCAAATGTAATATGCCGTTTAGAGCAATTAATAATGTCTTTTTCCTCAAAGTTATAAGGTTACTAATTATCATTAGGTTGAAAAAAGTAACCTGATAACCATTATGAACTCACCTTTAAAATACCAAATATAACGATGACGGAACGTTATTTTTAACTTTGACTTAAAACAGTATAACCATGAAAACACCACTTAAAACACTCGCAGTTGCATTATCTTTACTTTCTTCTTTTACATCACTTTCTACTCACGCCTTACCTCAGGGGAGTGAATTAAAAGCGGGGGCTGCGGCTTGGAACGTGTTCGATGATGTAGACCGATACGCCATGCACGTCGCTTATATTCATAAACCGCTGACGTCGTTTTATGGCCTGCGGCCAACGGTACTTTTAGTTAATGCTGATAAAGGGCAGCACTATTATGCGGCGGGTGTAGCTAAAGATGTTTATGAATATGAAAGCTTTTCGGTACGCCTAGCCTTTCATGCTGGCATAGTTGATGAGTCGGAAAATTTAGGCGATACCATCGAGTTTTACTCGTCAATTGCTGCGCTATATAACGTAACAGACGATGTATCGCTAGAAGCTGAAATCGGGCATATCTCTAACGGTGGGTTAGGCGATACAAACCCGGGCTCTGAATCTTTTGTGCTAAGTGGGCACTATCGCTTTTAAACCGTGGCGTGTCATTTCTCGCGGTGATGTTTTGCAACTTAGTGGCGCTTCCCAACCAGTTAGCGAGCTTTGCAATCACAAGCCACACGGCAAAACGATAGTAATCATCCCGCTTTATATGCGGGATGGTTACTCATAGCGCTCGCCAAAAGCCCGTTTACGTAGCTGGCGCTTTAGGCGGTCAATGCTTTCTTAACATCGTTTGCAAGCATTGGAAGGTGTCGCATGCGTACCCCAACGGCTTGATAAACGGCGTTACCTACTGCTGGCGCCACGCCTATGACACCAGGCTCACCTAGGCCCACTGGAAATTCATCACTTTCAATGAATTCTATGTCCATATCCGGCACATCGGCCATGCGAAGCGGCTGGTAAGTGGTAAGGTTTTTCTTTGCCACGTAACCGTCTTTTATTTCGTTGTGTTCAAACAACGCCAAGCTGGTACCCCAAAGTAAAGCGCCTTCCATCTGCGCCATAGCGCCGTCAGGGTGGATGATTATGCCCGCATCGGCCACTACCCAAAGCTTCTTAAGGGTAATTTTGCCAGTATTTTTGTCTACGTGAACATGTGCTGCGGTTGCCAGCCATGCAGGCATAGTGCGCTCTTGGCCAGCCGTCACGCTATAGCCAATACCTTCATTCTCACCTAAGCTTACATTCGCGGTTTTCTTTTTAAGTATTTCGAGGGTATTCGCTAATCGCTTAGCGCCGCCCACGCTTTCAGGGGCTTTTCCTGCTTGCTTACCTTTACCATCTAGCATGGCAAGTCTGAAGTCCACAGGGTTTTGCTTGGTCTTGTGCGCAATTTCGTCAATAAAGCTTTCAAGCCCCCATACTATCCAACCTTGGCCGACCGAGCGCAGCCACCCTGGAGTAAAGGTATCTTGGGCCACTTTGTTATTAATAACCCGTGCCCTGTGATGCTCCATGGTATACCAATGGTCTGAACCAGAAGCAGAAAACGGGTCAACTTTACCTTTACCATCAACGCCGTCAGGCATAAAACCTGGTGCCATAGCGAGCGTAGGCCAGCCTGCTGCTAGCGCATGTTCCATGCCCATAAATTTTCCAGACCCGTCAAAATACGCATTAAATAACGATGTTGACGCTGAGCGAGGTTGGTCAAACATCGTATCGTCTGGACGCATAAATAGCATTTTAACCGGTTGACCAACCGCTTTTGCGGTAAGGATCGTGGGAATAACCCAGTCACCAAAAAGACGGCGACCAAATCCGCCACCTAAATAGTATTGGTGAATGACAACATCAGAGTCTGGTACTTCGGCTGCTTTAGCGGCTGCAGGCAACGTTAGGCTTTGCCATTGGTTACCTGTGTGGATATGCCATTTACCGTCTTTGAATTCTGCAATAGCATTAAGCGGCTCAAGCTGGAAGTGGCTTGCAGTAGCCGTGGTATACAGAGACTCAATGGAGTTTGCTGCCTGTTGTTGCGCATCACGAATGTCGCCTTCGTCAACAAAAAGCGTGCCTTCATCGCGGTCTCGGCAAATACGCTCTCCCTCTCGCTGGATGTCTGCTTCGCTGACATTAGCATTCTTGCCGGTGTTATAACTCACTTTCACCTTATCTACCGCTTTGATTGCGGTAGGATAATCGGTAGCAAGCACCGCCACCCAGCCTTCAATTGTGCCCGTCGGGTCGGGTAGTACTTTATACCCCTTGTAGCCAGATAAACCCTTGGCTTCGCTATCATCAACACCGGTAACTTTACTGCCGTAGCGGGTTGGCGGAAGAATAGGGCGGGCGTACAGCATGTTGTCTACTTCAACGTCGATACCGTAGACAGCGGTACCATTGGTCTTTGGAGGAATATCTAATGCTTTATATTCGTTGCCCAAGCCTATTAAATGACGTTTATTACCAGGCTTTATAGGCATGGCACCAAGCTCGCCAGCCGTGTAGGTTTTGTCGATATTGCCATTAGCGACAATATCGCCATAGCTGACTTTTTTACTTCCCGATACAACAAATCCCGCGTTAGCCTCACATGCTGATGGCGGTACGCCTAAAAGTTCGGCTCCGGCATTAATGAGTGTCTGACGGCCTGCGGCGCCCGCTTGCGACATAGGTTTATAGGATTGAAAAATAGACCATGAACCACCTGTTACCATATAGCCCCATTTCGGGTCGGTGTCGACATGAACGATAGACACTTTGTTCCAATCGCATTCAAGCTCATCGGCCAGAATGCGCGCAATGGCGGTGCCGACGTGCTGACCCATTTCCGCTCTGGCAATGTTCACTGTTACTTTTCCGTCGGTATCCATTTCAAACCAGACATTTGGTGAAAACGTTTTGGTTTCTAATGCTTCTTTAGCCGATAACACTGAGGGTATTAGCGATGCGCCAAACGCCATAAGCAAAGATGATTTAACCGAACCCACCATAAATGAACGGCGCGACAGATTTACCGTGTCTTTCTTTTCTCTGGAAATATCTTTTATGCTCATGCGTTTTCACCTTCTGATGTCGCATTGGGGTCAAAGTACTGGACAGAAGAGGTTGCGGCCCGTTTTATGGCTTTTTTAATTCTGGTATAGGCCATACAGCGGCAGTAGTTTCCATTCATGTGGTTGACGATGTCTTCATCAGAGGGGGTGGGGTTTTTATCAAGCAACGTTGCGGCTTGCATAATTTGCCCAGACTGACAGTAGCCGCACTGGGGGACTTGCTCTTCCACCCATGCTGATTGCAGCGGATGTTCATTGTTTAGACTTTCTATGGTGTTTACGTCTTTCCCCTTAGCAAGCGAAACGGGGTAAGAGCACGAGCGAATGGCGTTGCCGTCAATGTGCACAGTACATACACCACACATAGCCACGCCGCAGCCAAACTTGGTGCCTTTTAGCCCAAACTCATCTCGAATAACCCAAACGAGTGGCGTATCTGAGGCAGCATCCGTCTGCACTTTTTTTCCATTTAACGTAAATTCAATCATGGTTTTCATCACCGTGAAGTTATAGTTTAATTTGCTCTTACTGCCTTATGAGGCGGTGAACCTTTTATATAAAGTAGACTGACTGATAAAAGATGCGCCACTGTGGGCTAGCATGTATCATGTGGTATAGTTTAGTTACCTTGTTCAACTAAGCAATCAGTTTACTTTTAGTAACTAGGGTGCTTTTCTAAAGGACATCAATGAAAACTCAAATAAAAACAGATGCTAAGGGTAAGAAAACCGTTTTAAATACGTGCACTGAGCCATGTGCGATTGAGCGGGGAATGCGCTTAATCGGTGGTAAATGGACAGGGTCTATTATTTATCATTTAAAAGATGAGCCCGTTCGCTTTAACGATCTGTGCCGAATGCTAGGTGGCGCAAGTCGTAAAATGGTTGACCAGCGTCTTAAAGAGCTAGAAAACAACGGGATGGTGATACGCAACGTGATCGATTCTCGTCCCATTGCCGTGGCTTACAGCCTAACCGGTTTCGGGCGCTCTGCGTTAGATATTCTTGAACAGCTTAGAGTATGGTCAGAAAGTCATTCAAGCGACTAAGTGCGTAAAATAAGCGCGCCAAAAAAGGGCGGCGATAGGCCGCAGATGCTGCCTTTTAAAAAAATGCGCTAGCTAATCCTTTGGCTTAGGCGATTTATGAAGCGAAAGATAAAAACTGAACTATACTATTTATACTAAAGTATAAGTTTCTTTAAGGGTGAATCGACCCAGATGGTTAGGCATTAATTTTGAGGCGATGGAATGCATTTAATTAGCGGGGCGATGCCCTATGTTTGAGAAAACTTTTCACTATTGCGCGGTTGGGCTAGCTCATATCGGCATAGACGGGACTTTCATTCGCGTAAACAAAAAGTTGTGTGACTTTTTGGATTATTCAGATCAGGAACTTACCAAGCTTACCTTTCAGGATCTTACCGCGCCAGACCACCTCGATGAAGACCTCGATCAATTAGAGCGCTTGCTTGAAGGGCAAATTGATAACTACTCAATAGAAAAACGCTATATCAGGCGTGATGGCAAGAGGGTATGGGCGAAACTTACCGTTTCTCTTGTGCGGGACGATAGTAACAACCCTGACTACTTTATATCGGTTGTTGAAGATATTGACGAAAAAAAACGTATTCAATCTGAGCTTTTTCAAGTTGATGCCTTGTTTAGCAAAATTGTTAGTGCTTTCTCAGAAAGAACGTTTATCTGGGTAGCAACACCGGATTTCTCTAAACTCAAATACGCGAACGATGGCTATGCAAACATTTTCGGGCGAAGTGAATACGAACTTTACTGCAACCCAATGAGCTTTCTTGATCATGTTCACGAAGATGATAGAACTAGAGTTGCCAAAGTGTTCAGCCGTCGCCCCCTTGAAAACTGGGATATTCAGTATCGCATTTACGATTCAAAAGGAGAGGTGAAGTATCTTCACGACCGCGGAAATCTTATCTTCGACGACCGAGAAACACAAACACTCATCTTAGGCACCGCCGACGATATAACACGAGAAAAGAATCAGCAGCAGGCCCTAATGAGCGCGGTTACCAAGTTAGAGCACCTATCTCAAACAGATTCCCTCACAGGTCTTGCCAATAGAAGAGAAATATTGAGTCAATTGAGCGATGAAATAGCGCGCATGGAGCGAGGGCAAAAAGCGTCTACCCTCGTTTATGTTGATCTTAATAAGTTTAAAGAAATCAACGATAAATATGGGCATAAAGTCGGTGATAACGCGTTGGTAGAGTTTTCTCAGCAAATGAAAGTCTTGTTGAGGGATAGCGATCGATTTGGCCGAATTGGCGGTGATGAGTTTGTTATTCTGCTTTATGGGACCGATGATAAAGAAACGGAAATCTTTTTCGAGCGTATTGCTCAGCATGATTTTACGCTTAACGTGAATAATACATCGGTAGTGCCGATTACCTTTAGCGTTGGGTGGGTAACATGGAGTGCTGAAATTTCATCGGTTGAAGAATGGCTAGATAAGGCCGACGAGGTGATGTACGAAAAAAAGCACAACCTGCAAGGGCAAGTAGTGATTGATAAAGCGATGTAGGTATAGCCTACATCGCTTTCACTGTTTTATTGTCTTTGCGCGAACCACTGGGCTATTTCTTGACGCTCTTCTTCAGTCATGTTCGTTTTGTTTAAAAACGGCATGTCTTTAGTTACTGTCGTTCTACGAACCAATTGAGGGGCAAACCGTTCAATATCTTGCCAAGAGTCTAACACTACGCCTAACGGTGCTACCTTGAAAATATCGTCGGTAGGTGTGCGTGAGTGGCAGCTCACGCAGTGTGTGGCTATCAAGTTCGCTACACGTTCATTAGTCACACTAGTACTCCCTTGCGCTGCACTTTTCTTACCAATAGGACTAGCATCATCAGTTTTATTCGCTACTTGAGTAGTCTTACTTGAAGGCGCAGCTGCTTCTGTATGAACAGGAACAGGCGCCGACGATGTTTGCGGCCACGACACCCATAATGCAATCGCCATCATGGCTATGGCGCCAGAAACCAAAATGCTCGGTTTCGTAGTACCCACATGGCGAAGGTTAAAGAAGTGTCTTATCCATGCCGCAGCCACCATGATAGCAATAAGTACCAAGTAGTTTTGCGGGTGCTGATAGGTCATGGGGTAATGATTGGAAATCATGATAAACAACAAGGGCAGGGTGAAATAGTTGTTGTGCAGCGAGCGAAGTTTGGCACCAGCACCCCAACTCGGGTCGATATCTTGTTTATCAGCCACTGCCGCCACCATTTTGCGTTGGTTAGGCATGATATTAAAAAATACGTTTCCAGCCATAATTGTGCCGATAAGCGCGCCCACATGAATGTAAGCCCCTCGGCCGCTGAACCATTGAGTAGAGAGGTAACTCACGGCGCATATTAAGGCAACAAGGCAAATACCAAACATCAACGGGTACTTGGCTAGTGGACTTCTACAGGCCAGTTCATACAATGCTAGGCCGCCAAAAATTAACCCCAAACCTAAAGAGATTGCCATGGTTGGCGTCATGGCATTTACCGACGGGTCGATAAGATAAGCGCTGGCGCCAAAGTAATATACAATGATAAGAAGGGCAAAACCTGATAACCAGGTTGTATAAGCTTCCCACTTAAACCAGTGAAGGGTTTCTGGCATTTTTTCTGGCCCATAAGCATACTTGGCCACCTCATAAAAGCCGCCGCCATGAATGGCCCACAAATCACCTTTAATTCCCTTATCTTGCTTCCATTTTGGGGGCGTGCGCAAATTATTATCTAACCAGATAAAATAAAATGAGGCACCAATCCAAGCAACGCCAGCTATTACGTGAAACCAACGTACAAATAGACTTAGCCAATCTAGCCACGGCATTATTATTCTCCTTATTAAGGGTCAGCAGACCCTACTGTAGCTCGTTATTACCGCTGCTTTTTTCATAGCAACAGTTACCACTGATCCAAGTTTGCGCAATCGCGCGATCATCGCCTAAAATACTTAAGGCAAAAAATACATCATCGAAATCGGCGTCTTGTTGAATTCGTAAACTTGTCAGTTCATCGAATCTGGGTTCTACCACAATAAAGTCTGCGATAGTTCCTGGGTTTAAATTACCGATTTCCTCATCAAGGCCATGGGCGATGGCCGCCCCTTGTGTCATAAGGTAAAAGCCTTCAAGTGGGCTTAATGGGTCGTTTCTCAGTTGACTCACCTTGTAGGCATCGCCATAGGTCTTAAACATGTTAAAGGTGGTACCTGCACCCACGTCGGTAGCCATGGCCACATGAACCTTATTGGCACGGGCAGCGGTCATATCAAAAAGACCGCTTCCTAAAAACAGGTTTGACGTAGGGCAAAAGGCCACGGTTGCACCACTTTCTCCTAACCGACTCCATTCATCAGGCGTTAAATGGATACCATGGCCAAAAACGGCGCGCTCACGTACGAGATTATATTTATCATAAACATCTAAATAGCCATCAGCCTGCGGGAATAGACTTTTCACCCAGGCAATTTCATCTAGGTTCTCAGATAAGTGAGTTTGTATGAAAACATCACTGTACTGCTGCGCCAATTCTCCTAATGCCGCAAGTTGGGCTTCTGTGCTTGTTGGCGCGAAGCGCGGGGTTAACGCGTAACGATTTCTCCCCTTGTTATGCCAAGTTTCAATTAAGCTGGCACTGTCGGCCTGCGCACTCTCAGCGCAGTCATTAAGCTGGCTTGGGCAGTTTCTGTCCATGCACACTTTGCCTGCAACAATAGCCATGTCGATATCGCTTGCGGCGTTAAACAGGGCTTGGCAACTGCTTTTGTGCACAGTGGTAAACACAAAGCCGGTGGTGGTGCCGTTTTTCAAGAGCTGATTTAAAAATACTTTTGCTATGGTGTTGGCATGTTCGCTATCTGCAAACTGCATTTCAGCCGGGAAGGTGTAGTTTTCAAGCCAAGTAAGAAGCTGTTCGCCGTAGTGCGCAATGCTTTGTGTCTGCGGGTAGTGCAAATGGCTGTCAATTAAACCTGGCAGTATCCACTTACCCGTCAAGTCGGTAACGCTGGCCGCAGGATAGCGCGCTGCGATGGTATCGAAATCGCCGATATCTTTTATTTCTTTTTTATCAATCAACAAACCACCGTCTTTGAAAATGGCGATGTCGTCAGAAAATTGTGTGGTTTGTTTAGGAAAGTGCGCAATGCTTGCACGAAAAAGCTGCATGTTTATTAGCTGCCCCTGTAGCTGCTGAAACCGAACGGAGAAATTAGTAGCGGTACGTGATAGTGCCCACCGTTTTCTTCTAGTTCAAAGGTAATATCAATGTGTGGGTAGAAACTGCTGCCGTGAGCCTTAACTAAGTAAGGCTTGCAGTGAAAACGCAGCGTGTAAACACCTGCTGGAAAGCCATTGTCGCTCTCTAGAGCCCAGTTGTTAAAGCGGCCGTCGCTATCTGTTTTACCCGACAGCGTATTACCGTCGGGTAGGGTTAGGGTAAGCGCGATACCGTGAGCTGGCTTACCCAAAGTGGTGTCAAGTACGTGGCTTGAAAGCGTATTCATACTGTATTCCTATTAAATTCGTTACTTGTAATACGTCAGTGCGCTGTTAAGACAGGCTTTTATTAATACGCAGCAGCGTAATTTTTATTTGCTCAGCTGCGGCGTTTACTATTTCTTGTTGCGTTGAATTAGGCAACCTTGCCTGCAGTGCTTCTAGCATGGTTTGAGCAGAAAGCCCTGTGGCGCAAATAATAAAAATAAAGCCGTGTTTATCTAAATACGCCTGATTCGCCTCTTTTAGTTGATGAAGCACCGCCTCAGGCGCACTGGCCGTGCCTGACTGCTCTCCCGCCGCAATGGCCTTGGTATTTGCAAACTTTTTGCGAAGCGAGTCTACATCTCCAATCATAGGATGGGCGGTAAAGGCCTCTAAATAATCACTGTTACTGCATTGCGCCCATGCGTTTTTTGCCTGTTCTGTTAAGGCGTTGGTATCGCTGTAGGGGCGGGCATTAACCATCATATAAATCCAAGTTTTTGATGCGCAGCATTGCTCAAACCAGACTGAAGCCTCATCTGAAGCGAGGGTATTCAATTCATTTAATGTCACGGGTAGTATCCTTTTTGCTGCTCGAGCTTTCACTGTCATCTAGCGTTGTGGCAACGACCTGCTCGCCCCCAGTCTTATTTAATTTATCCGTCTGTACGTGACTCACGCTAACGTCACTTACCGCAGAAGGCGTCGCGCTGCGGTTGTCGTGGTGAAGCCGAGCGATAATTTGCGCCGAAATCGAAACAGCGACTTCAATTGGCTGCTTACCTGGAATATCGCGATTACCGATTGGGGTCACTAAGCGTGCTAATGCATGTTCATCAAAACCGCGATGCGTAAGCTTCGTTTTAAATCGTTTGGCTTTTGTATCAGACCCAATTAAACCCACAAAGGGCAGGGAAGGGTGCTTCAACGCCTGCTCGGTGATGCGATAGTCAAGTTGATGATCGTGAGTAAGTATAATGAGCCAGCTGTTTTCATCTAAATGCCTTACTTCACTTTCCGGCGCGTCTTCCACAATTTTTTGTACGTTGGCAGGTAACGCGTCGGGAAACAAGTCTTCTCGGCTGTCTATCCATGCAATGCGTACGGGAAGTTGAGCCAAAATAGGCACAAGGGCCTTGGCTACATGGCCTGCACCAAAAATAGCAACCTGCTGCTGATGTAGGTTACATACATCAAACAGCACTTTTACGGCACCTCCGCAGCATTGCCCTAAAGTACTGCTTAGCGGGTAGCTGTGTAGCTCAGTACGCGTTTCGGCCTTAGCGAGGTAGGCACGTGCACGACTTATCGCATCAAATTCAAGATGTCCACCGCCTATGGTATCTATGGTATGCGATGCTGTAACTACCATCTTGCTACCCGAGTCTCGAGGGGTAGAGCCCGCTGTTCCCACCACGGTAACTAGTACATAGCCTTCGTTTTGTTGCTGGCACTCGGCTATGCCCTCGTACCAGCGCTTGGCACGAAAAGACGCAGTCATATTGACGACCCTTCGCTTGCACAGTTTTGTATTGCAGCAATGGCATTCAGTACTCGCTCTGGCGTAGCCGGGGTATCTAGCTGCGGGTCAAGGGTATAACCAGACAGGCTTGAAATGGCGTCTTTAATAGCACACCACACCGAAATGGCTAACATGAACGGCGGTTCGCCCACTGCTTTTGAATGATAAATGCTATCTTCAGCATTTTTTCTGCCAAATAATTTCACGTTGAATACTTTCGGTGTATCACCGATGGCCGGAATTTTATAGGTGGCCATATTTTCGCTGATGAGTTTACCGTTCTCGTTCCACTTTAAATCTTCTGTAGTTAACCAGCCCATGCCTTGGATAAATGCGCCCTCAATCTGACCAATATCAATGGCAGGGTTAAGGCTACTGCCCACATCGTGAATAACGTTCACTTCGTCAACGGTATATTCGCCAGTTAGGGTATCGATAGAAACTTCGCTCATCGACACACCGTAGGCGAAGTAGAAAAAGGGTCTACCTTCACCGGTATCGCGGTTGTATTGCAGCTTAGGTGTTTTATAGAAGCCCGTCGAAGATAGCGATACGCGAGCAAAGTAGGCTTGCTGTACTAGTTCAGGAAAAGTAATGCTGTGCTTACCTAGCACTACATGCTGATCAGTAAATACGACTTCATCAACACGTTCGCCTAGCCCTAGGCTTTCGGCATAGCATTTTGCTAAACGAGTTTTAAGTGTAATACACGCATTTTGTACTGCTTTACCGTTGATGTCTGTGCCGCTAGACGCTGCAGTTGGCGACGTATTTGGTACCTTATCAGTGCGCGTAGCAGTCACTTCTATCATGTCTAAGTCGAGGCCGAATTCGTTCGCCGCAATTTGCCCAATCTTCGTGTGTAAACCCTGACCCATTTCTGTACCGCCATGGTTCACCTGAATACTACCGTCGGTGTAAATATGAACCAGCGCGCCTGCTTGATTGAGGTGTTTCGCTGTAAAGGAAATACCGAATTTGACCGGTGTAAGCGCAAGGCCTTTCTTTATAACCGGGCTTTCGCGGTTGAAAGCAGAAATGGCTTCTCTGCGCTGCCAGTACTGAGCGCTTTGTTCGAGTTCGTTTATCATTTCCGGCAGCAGGTTGTGTTCGACCTCCATGCCATAAGGCGTGGTGGTTCCCGTCGTTGGCCCGTATAAATTGCGTTTTCTAACCGATAGCGGGTCGCTGCCTATAGTGCGCGCAATCTTATCTATCAGGGCTTCAGCCATAATCATGCCTTGCGGGCCACCAAAGCCTCGGTAAGCCGTGTGCGACACCATGTTGGTTTGTAGTCTGTGACCAACGATATCGCTGTCGCCAAGAAAATAGCCATTATCTGCATGAAACATAGCTCTATCGACAATAGCATCAGAGAGATCCGGGGAATGCCCGCAAATACCGTTAATGATCATGCGGGTGGCTTCAATCTTTCCTGTGCTGTCAAATGCGACGTCAAAAGTATTGTCGAAGGGGTGACGTTTGCCGGTTACGTGCATATCAGTAAAGCGAGGTAAACGCAGCTTGACCGCGCACCTATTGCGTGAGGCAAGTAGAGCAGCGATACAAGCCCACTGCGCCGCTTGGGTTTCTTTCCCACCGAAGCCACCGCCCATACGGCGCATATCTACCATAACGCGATGCAGTTTTATATCTAAGACTTCAGCAACAAGTTTTTGTACTTCACTCGGGTGTTGGCTAGAGGTGTAAATCTTCATGCGATCTTCTTCATCGGGGATCGCGAGGCTAACCTGCCCCTCTAGGTACATATGCTCTTGGCCACCTATGCTCAGCGTACCTGACGCTTTATGTTGCGCGTTGTCGAAGGTGTTATCAACGCGTGTAGATTGTTGGCCAAAGCGGTGCAATGGGCGCACAAATGTTTGTTGTGCGTGTGCTTCATCTGCATTTAGAACAGGGGGGGCTTCAGCAACCTCAATGTGTCCCTTAAGCGCCGCTTGGCGCGCCAACGTCACCGAGGTAGCAAGCACGGCAAAAACCGGTTGGCCAAAGAACTTCACCTCGCCATTGGCAAGTAGGGGGTCGCCTTCAAATACCGGGCCTATGTCTTTATGGCCGGGCACATCGTCTATGGTTACAACATCAACCACACCTTCACTGGCGCGCACGGCACTTAAGTCAACATGGGCGATAGTGCCCTTAGCACACTTGCTTAGCCCTACAGCCGCGTAAAGCGTACCTTGAGGCTCAATCACATCATCTACATAGTTGGCAGTGCCCTGGACTTGACGCTCAGCGCTTTCATGTTTTTTAGATACGTGAACCACACCTTGCTTTTCACGTTCACCTGTTGGGGTAGGGGTATCAATTAACTTACGCATGTTGCACCACCCGTGTTTCAATGTTGTTCGTCGACTGGTTTTCTAGCCAGAAGCGGTGCCACAAGTTTGCTAGCACGGTTTTGCGGTATTCGGCAGTAGCCCGTACATCGTCTATGGGCGTGAATGCATCAAATAAAATTTGTTTGCCTAGGTTTAGGCATTCACTACTTGAGAACTGCTTACCTTTAAGTGCGTTTTCAAGGGCTTGACAGGTAGAAGGTATAGCTGCAACACCACCAAATCCCGTGGTAATAGCGGCTACGTTGCCATTATTAAGAGTAAGATTGAATACGGCACAGACCGCTGAAATATCATCTTCAAAGCGCTTGGAAATTTTATACGCAGCCAACACTTGGTCAGGCTGTTTAAGCGGTATTTCTATGGCACTGATCCATTCACCACGTTCTAGCTGAGTTTCACGATAGCCAGTGAAAAATTCGCTAATTGGTAAGGTGCGCACTTTATTGCCGTTATCTAAATGCAAGGTAGCGTTTAGGGCTAGCAGTAGGGGAGGCATATCTCCTATCGGCGAAGCGTTAGCCACATTGCCGCCCATTGTAGCCTGATTTCGAATGGGCAAAGAGGCAAATCGCGTGACGAGTTCAGCCACTTGTGGAAACGCATTTAATAGAAAAGGTGCCGCGTCATTTAACGCAACGGCTGCACCAATAACAAGTGAATGCCCTGAATTGGTGAGCTGTTTTAGTGCGTCGATGTGAGTAACACTAATAAGGGTGTCGATATTCTTAAGCTGCTGCGTGAACTGTAAACTCAAGTCCGTACTGCCTGCAACAAGCTGGGCATTGGGGAACTCGCTAATTAGGGCCTTTAGTTCTTCACGGCTAGTTGGCGTATAAACCTTGCCTGTACCCGTGGGAGGCGTATTAGTCAGTGACAACAAAGTAGCCAGTGTCTTGCCTTGTTTAGCAGAGAATTGATCGTTTGGCGTTTGCTCACATACCGCTAGTGTTGCATCTATGATGGGGCGGTAGCCCGTACAGCGACAGAGGTTGCCCGATAAGGCCTGTAGGACTTCATCTCTATTTGGCTTCGCGTTACTGTGATAAAGCGCAAACATTGACATAATAAAGCCGGGGGTGCAAAAGCCACATTGAGTACCGTGATGGTCGACTAACGCCTGTTGAACAGGGTGTAAGTGTTTACCATCGCTTAAATGCTCTACAAATAAAAGTTGTTTACCGTGAACCGCACTCATAAGTGTAATGCAGCTATTTACCGTTCGGTAATGTAATGTCTCTTTGTTTGACGCTGCAGGTTCAACAAGTACCACGGTACATGCACCACAGTCGCCTGCCGCACACCCTTCCTTTGTCCCTGTCTTTTTTCTGTGCTCGCGTATAAATTGTAGAAGGGTGAGGTCGGCTCGCGCTTCGTTTAATTCTACGATATCGTTATTTATTAGAAAGCGAATCATACTCACACCTTCTCGTAATATTCATTCTTGTATCCATTAATATAGCTGTATTTTTTTAATAAAAGTAGACCAAATGGTCAATTTATTGCTTATAAAAAAAGGCCAGGTTATAAAAAGGCCATTATTTCGCGCCAATATTTTGGGGTTTTGAGCGAAAAGCTTTCCCAATTTCTGCGTCGCATGTATTGGATAAGGCAAGATTCGTGCAAGGTTTGAAGTAACACGCAAATTTCGTGCTTTAGTATGGTTAACACCCCACAGTTGGGGCATGTATACTTTATAGCAACTCATCGGCAATAAATGCTAACCTAACAATAAGGCATGCAGCATTATTCTGCCCGTGCGCTTGCAAAGTAGATTGCAAAGGAATTTAAATAATAATGATGAAGGTAAAAAGTGCCGACGCTGGTGTTGGCGCTATGAACAGAAGAAAGATACTCCAAGCTGCTGAAAAGTGCTTCGCTCAGTTTGGTTTTAAAGGAACAGCGGTACAAAAAATTGCTGACGAAGCCGGGCTCCCGAAAACTAACGTACTGTACTATTTCAAAACCAAGCAAGAGCTTTACGTGGCGGTGCTAGAAGAAACCCTTTCACTGTGGAATTCTCGCTTTGATAGAGCAACGGTGGAGGATGACCCCGCAGAGGTGTTGGCTAACTATATCGCTGAGAAAATGGAAGTATCGCGAACCAACCCCCAGGCGTCTAAGATCTTTGCCATGGAAATTATCAACGGTGCACAGAATTTAAGCGGCTACTTTGATGAAGAGCACGCGCTGTGGATGAAGGGGCGTTTAGCAGTTATCGATGCGTGGGTAGAGGCTGGTAAGCTTCCCCCTGTTGAAGGCGAGTATTTGCTTTACACTATTTGGGCCAGTACCCAGCATTATGCCGATTTCTCTACGCAAATCACGCGGCTTCGAGGAAAGAAAATGACAAAGATAGACTTCGAGAACGCGACAAAGCAAGTGGTTAAGCTTGTATTAGGCGGATGTGGTTTGTCGGTACCTGAAAGCTTTGAGGTGTAACGTGACAGACGCTATATATCCTAGAGATTTAGTGGGTTACGGTCAGCACGTACCCCATGCCAAATGGCCAAACAATGCCAAAATTGCCATACAGTTTGTATTGAATTACGAAGAGGGTGGTGAGAATTGTGTTCTTCACGGTGACGAAGCGTCCGAAATCTTTCTATCTGAAATTATAGGTGCACAAGCCTATAAAGACCGCCATCTTAGCATGGAGTCAATCTACGAATATGGCAGTCGAGCAGGGTTCTGGCGTTTACACCGCTTACTGAATAAGCACGAAATCCCCGTTACCGTATTTGGCGTTACAATGGCCATGCAAAGGCACCCTGAGGCGGTAAAAGCAATGATTGATTCTGGTTGGGAAATTGCCAGCCATGCTATGCGATGGGTGCATTACCAAGATATGAATGAAGAGCAAGAGCGCAAGCAAATTGATGAAGCGATTATTCTTCACGAGCAGCTAACCGGGGCTAAACCTGTAGGGTGGTATACGGGAAGAACGAGCCCAAACACCTTAAAACTTATTGCCGAGCGAGACGATATATTATATTGCGCTGATTCCTACGCCGACGATTTGCCCTATTACGATTGTCACTACAGTAGGCCTCTACTCATGGTGCCCTATACGCTAGATACTAACGATATGCGTTTTGCTACGCCGCAGGGGTTTAACAGTGGTGAGCAGTTCTTTACCTATTTAAAAGATGCATTTGATGTATTGTACGAAGAAGGTGAAGAAGCGCCTAAAATGCTTTCTATTGGCCTTCACAATCGCATTATCGGGCGGCCTGCTCGTATGGCGGCGCTACAGCGCTTTATTGAGTACGTAAAGTCACACGATAAGGTATGGCTGGCTACAAGAGAGCAAATTGCCCGCCATTGGCTTGATACTCATCCTAAATGACAAACCGCACTATTAGCGTTTACAGTGCACTAAGAAGATATACATTTCGTAAAGCGAACGATGATAAAGCGTTTTCCGTTCGCTTTTAGCCAAAGGACATTAACGATGAAAGTAAAATTAGCACTAATTGCACTTGGCGCACTCGCGCTTACCGGATGCTCTAAGCTGACCAAAGAAAACTATGACAAGCTAGAAATGGGGATGACTCAGGATGAAGTAGAGTCGATATTAGGCTCTGCTGACAATTGCGGTAAAACCATGGGAACTACGGCGTGTACGTGGGGCAGTGAAGATGAAAAACACGTAAAAATTGTGTTCATGGGCGATAAGGCGGTTACCTTTACTTATGACGGCCTTAAGTAAAACGGCGCTTAGCTAAAGTTAGGTCAAAAAAGTCTACATTATTTATCTAAAAAAAGGTGGCTAATTTAAATTAGCCACCTTTTTTGTATTTAGTGCTATAGCGTGATTTCTATCGCATTATAAGCGCGCTTAGCAGTTATTTTAGGTCCAGCAAGTATCGCAGTAAGAATACAACCGCAAGTGCGTAGGTAAGTGGGGTTACGTCTTTGAACTTTCCTGTACCCACCTTAATGCCCACATAGGTAATAAAACCAAGCGCGATACCTTCGCTGATACTAAAGGTGAGAGGCATTGCAATAAGTGCTACAGAGGCCGTTGCCAGTGCGCCTAGATCATCGAAGTCAACTTGACGAATCGATTCCATCATTAAAATACCCACCATGAGAAGTGCAGGTGTGGTGGCCATGAGAGGGATCACTTTCATCAGCGGCGTCAAAAACAGTGATAATAAGAAGCACACTGACACTACGACCGCGGTAAGGCCTGTTCGGCCACCTGAAGAAACGCCGGTGGCAGACTCTACATAGCTTGTTACTGGCGATGTGCCGACCATTGCGCCGGCAATACTCGCTGACGCATCGGCAGTCATCGCCGCGCCAATTTTAGGGAGTTTACCCTCAGGTGTGAGCAGGTTTGCTTTTCGCGAAACGCCAATGAGTGTGCCGATGGTATCGAACATGTTGACAAACATAAGCGCAAAAATAAGGTCCCATGTCTCAGCAAGGTGGTCGATAGGATACCAAAAGTCCATTGCCATAAAGGTGTTTGATATCGACTCTGGCATGCCTACAACGGCAGATGGCGTAGCCGTAAGTGTGCCATTCTCAGTAGGAACGAATGCGCCGATAAGTGTAAGCGTTACGATAGATATTAAAATGGCACCTGTTACGCGCTTTACCATAAGTACAATAGTAAAAATGATACCCGCAAGGGCGAGCATAACAGCGGGTTCTGAAAGGTCGCCTAGCTGCACAAATGTGGCGGGGTTATCAACAATAAGCCCTGCGTTTTTAAGGCCAATAAAAGCAATGAACAAACCGATGCCGCACTGCACGCCAATTTTAAGCGACGGCGGAATAGATTCGGCTATTTTTGTTCGCACCCCTGTCAATGACAGTATAAGAAAGAGAATACCATTCCAAAAAACGATACCTAATGCTGCTTCCCATGGGATCTCTCGACCAAGGCAAATGGTAAACGCAAAAAAAGCATTTAAACCCATGCCTGGTGCTAACGCGATAGGGTAATTTGTCATCAGTGCCATCATGAGCGTGCCGATACACGCTGCAATTGCTGTCACTGTAATTAAGCCCTCTACGGGCATACCGCTTAACCCCAAGATACCTGGATTGACCACAAGAATGTAAGACATAGCGGCAAACGTAGTTAGCCCCGCGATGATCTCTGTTCTTACTGTTGTTCCGTGTTCCTGCAGCTTAAATAGCCGTTCAATTACGTTATTGGACATCAAGAGTTCTCTGTGTGTTTCATTTATAGTTTTGTGCGTTAAAGCAATAAACTGACCAATTAGTCAACTTGTTGGTGTGTTTTGTGCTAACTTAAAATTTTAGTACAATGAAAAAACAAGATTCATTGTATGAATTAACGTCATTAGCCAGGCGACATAAAGCCAGCCAAACGGTTAGTAAACACCATAGTTGATGTTATAAAAACCGCAAACAAAACCTAAATGAGCAATAGAACTCGTTTACAGATAGCATTAAAGATAAACTATAACGCACCAATTAAATGCAATTGCATTGCGATGGTGCAAAAAGTGAGGGGCCATGTCGCTGTCATCCATAATTAACACCATTCCAAAGGCCGAACTGCATCTGCATATCGAAGGTAGCTTAACGCCTGAACTCATGTGGCGCCTAGCTAAGAAGCACAGTGTAACACTTCCTTATGCCAGCGTGAAAGAGATAGAAGCTGCATATAACTTTGAAGACCTGCAAAGCTTTCTCGATTTATATTACGCTGGTGCTGGCGTGCTTAGGGACGAAGAGGACTTTTTCACACTCATGTGGGAATACCTAAGCCGATGCCATGAGGAAAACATCGTTCATACGGAAATCATGTTCGACCCACAAACACACACCGAGCGTGATATTGGCTTTGACGTTTTTATGGCAGGCTTTCTACGGGCCATGGATAAAGCAAAACAAGAGTACGGCATTAGTAGTTATCTCATCATGTCTTTCTTGCGACACCTTCCTGAAAGCGCAGCTTTTGAAACACTCAGCGAAGCAGAACCGTATTACAAGCACATAACCGCTGTGGGGTTAGATAGCTCAGAGCTAGGGCATCCGCCGTCAAAATTTGAACGGGTGTTTAAGAAAGCGAAATCACTGGGCTTTAAAATAGTTGCTCATGCTGGAGAAGAAGGCCCCGCTTCTTACATTTGGGAAGCCATTGAGCTTCTTGATGTTGACCGCATTGACCACGGGGTAAGGTGCCAAGAAGATAAAGCGCTTATGGCACTTTTAAGAGAAAGGCAAATTCCACTGACTGTATGCCCGCTAAGCAACCTTAAACTGTGTGTAATAGACGATATGAAACAGCACAATATCGTTGAACTATTGAACGAAGGGCTATTGGTTACCGTTAATTCAGACGACCCCACATACTTCGGCGGTTTCTTAAACGACAACTTTGTAGCTTTACAAGAGTCTTTAAATATCGACGAAGATACCATTAGAACGTTGGCAGCAAACAGCTTTAAATCCAGCTTTCTACCTGAGGATGTTAAGCGCTCTTTTGTTGAGAAAGTCTTTAACGTGAGAAAAAGTCTTTAACGTGAGAAAAAGTCTTTAACGTGAAAGAAAACCTTTGATGTGAGAGAAAGTCTTTAACAATAGAAAAAACTTTTAACGTTAAATGACAAGGGGCACCCTACTACGCCCGCATTACATCAACGGTTTTTTTAATTAATTCGTCAAGCGCGGCCATGTCGCTTACTACGTTGCTAAGGTCGCCTTGCTTTGCTTTAACTTCAATTTCCGCTGCTTTTTCTCGAATGGCGTCAGCGCCCACATCGCCGGACACGCCTTTCATCGCGTGGCTATTAAAGCGTACGCCCTCGGCGTCTTCCGCCTCTGCGGATGCTTGAAGCGCATTTTGCTTTTGCTCTATTTGTGCTAAAAACATTTCAACAATGCGGTTAAGTAGCCCCTCGTTTCCACCGAGCCTGCTTATTGCTGCCTCTTTATTCCATAACTTCTCTTTAGAAAGTGCTTGTTGTGCGTTTAACGTATCCATGACTATCACCAAATCAATTGTTTCGTACCACTTTATAGTAATTGTTGTGCTTTAAAAAAACATTAGTCAATTGCTTTGATAAATATTTTTACATAATGCATGGCTAATATATACTAAAGGCTAAAATTTTTTTGAGTATATCGAGCGATACTGAACTTGGTTAATTGTTCCACAGTGTGGTAATTCTCATGGATAGTGAGACACAGAAAGTAGTCATCATAGACGATGAGCCTACAACACTCTTGTTATTAGAAAGTGCAGTAGAATCTCTAGCAAAAGTCGTTACATTCTCTCAAAGCGTACAAGCGTTTGAGAGTGTTAAATTACATCGCCCAGACTTAGTTGTGCTGGATATAAGCATGCCTAAAATGTCAGGTTTTGAAGTGTGCAAGCAAATAAAGGTGTGTCCTGATACGGCTTCAATTCCTATTATCTTCGTTACATCCCACAGTGATATAGAAAATGAGCGCATTGCACTGTCCTAAGGCAGTTTCCACTTAACGTATTAAAAATAGATCGTTCCTTTATAATAGATATGGATACAGCGCAACAGGTGCACGATATTGTTACTGCAATCGTGCACTTAGCGTTAAGCCTCGAATTAAAGATTGTGGCTGAAGATATAGAGACGCAATCCCACTTTAATGGTTTAAAAGCTCTGGGGTGTCACCTAGGGCAGGGGTATTTTATGTGTCGCCCTATGCCAATGAACGATTTCTTTACAAAGTTCATTGATGATATTGATGTGGCGTGAAAAAGCATTCTATAGGAGCAAGCCCTAACAGGTAAATTTATGTGCCATTTTTAACACCGATTAATTCCAAAAATATAGTGTTTTCAATACACATCTCTCTATAAGATGCTAGACTAGCCTTAGTTTATGTGGTTTCAAAAAAGTCCTAGGTAACAAAGGCTATGCCTTATCCCTTCGCGGTAATATATTAAAAAATTAATGAATGGAATGGAAATAAAACCCTACTCAGCGTGCCGGGTACTAATTGTTGACGATGAACCGATGAGTCGGTTGTTGTTGGAGTCAATACTAGAAAGCGTTTTTCACTGCACTGTAGTGGAATCCGGTAAAGACGCTATATCTAACTGCGAGGAGTGTTTGCCTGACTTAGTGTTACTCGACATGAATATGCCAGACATAAATGGGCTCGAAGTATGTGCAACGCTCAAAGCATCCCTGACGACAAGCCATATACCGGTAATATTCGTTACCTCAACGATGGACATTGAAAGTGAAAATGCATGTTGGGAGGTTGGAGCGTCTGACTTCGTTATGAAGCCAGTAAACGCCTCTACTTTAACGCACCGAGTCAAAACCCACCTCCAAAACAAGCTTCGTACTGAGTTTTTAGAAATGATGACATTTCATGACCAGTTAACGGGCCTGTACAACCGCATGTATCTGACCAAAGAAATCCCTCTGCTAATAAAACAAGTAGCGCGAGATAAAGAAATGGTTGGCGCGATAATGATTGATATCGACTATTTCAAGCTTTTTAACGACCATTACGGGCATTTAGAAGGCGATAATTGCCTTAAGAAAGTCGCGCAGATTATTGCAGACACCGTTAAACGGCCCAAAGATGCAGTGATCCGTTTTGGCGGTGAAGAATTTTTGGTAATTCTTCCCTACATCGATTATCAGGGAATAAAGCTCGTTGCCAACCAACTCGTGAAAGCGGTGAGGCAAGCAGGTATTGTGCACGAAAAAGGGATTAGCGGCTATGTATCAATTAGCGCTGGATATGCCGTATGGAAGGCAACGGACGTTGTAGACGAAGATTCAGCTTCACTTATCGAAGACGCAGATATTTCCCTTTTTGAGGCCAAAGAGCGAGGACGAAATCAGGCGAAAGGCTAACGTGTATAAAAAATTGCGCCCTTATCGCCCTACAATCTATCCTATTGTTTAATGTCGTAAACGAAATATAAACGCTACTATTTGGCATTATAGAAGAAGTCTAATGTCGCAGTGCTTTGTGCGCTGCAGTGTTTCATCGGTGTTGAGCTTAGGTAGCGAGCCATGGTTTATTTTGACGAGCAGTCGAGTTTAAATATTAAGTTGGAAGCACAGCTAAAAACCTCGTTAACGGGGTTAGTTCAGCGCGGCTGTGATTCGCTTGGTATCTTCCAAGCTATGCTACTGCAAATTGATGATGAGATAGTCAACGTTCTTGTAAAAGCCTCCTCTGCTTATCCCCCAAGCTTCAAATCGATTCCTTCTTTTTCTTCATGTGTTTCTGTAGATAACTGTTTCCCAGCTAACAGCGCAAAAGCATCGTCAGCCTTTAAGCAATGGTTTGCTACATACTTTAATGGCGAAAAGTACATTCGCGGGCGTATTCACAATCTCGACGGAAATCGCGTTTGTCTGGTTTTCATTAATGCCTGTCCGGCACAGTCGATAAACCTTGAGAAAGTGGCGTTACTCGATGACTGGTTAAATGTGATGCTTGAGAAGTTTCACGTTGAAAAAGCGGAAACCAACCAGAATACCCTGTACGAGAAGCTACAAAGCGTAGCAAATATTGGCACGTGGGAAGTAGATTTCACAACAAACGTTCTAACTTGGTCATCACAAACTCGTCGCATACATGAAGTGGACGACGATTTTATTCCTTCACTAGAAACCGCAGTGGGTTTCTACAAAGAGGGCTTTTACCGTGATGAGATTAGCCGCATTGTTTCTCACACCGTCGAAACGGGTGAACCATGGAGCGCAACCCTCGAGCTAGTTTCTGCAAAGGGTAACTCGGTGTGGATCGAAACCCACGGTATGGCAGAAATGAAGCAGGGTAAATGCGTTCGGCTGTTCGGCACTTGTCAAAATGTGAATAAGTCGGTTCAGCTTAGGCTTGAGCTCGAGGCCCGTCGTAAAGAAGCGGAAGCGGCGTCTAAAGAGCGTGGCATGTTGCTTTCGCGAATTAGTCACGAGTTGAAAACCCCGCTAAATGGTATTACGGGAATGCTTCAGGCCATCAAGTTTGAAAATAAAGACAATGTTCGTATAAGAAAAGCAGATATTGCATTGCACAGCGCCGACCGGCTTTTATCGTTAATCAACGATGTGCTTGACTATACGTCAATCATCAACGGAGAATTTTCCCTCAATTACAGCGATTTTTGTGTACGCTCATTAGCCGAAGATATCGTTGATGAGTTTAAAAGCAAATGTTCAGACAAAGGCGTCAGGCTTTATGCCGTATTGTCTTTTGACGATAACACCTATGTTAATGGTGATGCCGCAAGAATCAGTCAAGTTATTACCAACTTGCTGTCAAATGCCGTCAAATTTACGGCAAAAGGCTACATTTCTATTCAGGTCACCCTAAAGCAGCAGGGAGATATACCTATCTTGCTCGCCTCTGTCGAAGACACAGGTGTGGGCATGAGCGATGACATATTGTCGCGTATATTCAGACCCTTCCAAAACGATACCGACAGTGCATCAGAAGAATTAAACGGTAATGGTTTAGGCCTGTCTATCGTCAACCAACTGGTAGGAAAAATGGGCGGCGAGTTAGAAGTTCGCTCGAACGTGGGGAAGGGAACATGTTTCGATGTAGCCATCCCTATTGAAATGGCAACATTGGAAGAAACAGCGAACGAGGATGTCGAGATATCTTCTGAGCTTTTGACTGTGCCGATAAATATATTGGTCGTTGATGACAACGACATAAACCGCCTTGTGCTGGCCTCCATGCTTGAAAGATTTAACTACGTGCCCGATGAGGCAGACAATGGCGAAGTTGCTGTCGAAATGGCCCGGGCGAAAAGATATGACCTTATTTTTATGGACTGTGCGATGCCAGTGCTTGATGGGATGAGCGCAACGAAAATCATTATGCAAGAAGGGCTGCTATCAAAATACGGAAGAGTTGTCGCGGTAACCGCTAACACCACAGCCGAAGATAAAATTAGCTGTAGCGAGGCAGGAATGGCTGATTTTCTGTCAAAACCCGTGGTCCAGAACGACGTGACCGCGCAGGTTAGAACTACATTGAACGCAAAGTCTATCACCGCTTAATGCAAAAATGATTGCCAATAAGCGGCTTTTGCTTTTAGTGTGCCTTAGGAATTGAATGTTGTACTTCATTCCAGTGTTTAACGATGTAATCTGTTACCTGAGAGCCCACGCGATATGCTGCTTCAATAGCTGCATTCATCGCCGCATAGCCATCGCCCGAACTTTCAAGTTTAAGATTATCTGCAGCACTTAAGCTTGGCGGTTGCATCGTAAAATTACTCGCAGTACGTAAAATAAGAAGCGTATTGAGGAAAGTAAAAAGTTTTTTTGAAGCAACATGCATGGAGAAAGTCCTAAAAAAGAGCCAAGCACCGAAGTGACCTTCAGACGGTGTGCTGGGCTCTCTAGTAAAAGTGAGGAGACAAACTGTAAGTGGTTGTCGCGCTAACGTCTATGCTACAACACGACAACCTTAACAGCATTGGCTACCTAGAAGGTGTAAGTGAATTTCGCGTTGAAGTGACGCGGTAATTCAGGAAGCACAATTTGGCTACCGAACAGGTCAGGGAAGTTAGAACGGAAATAACGCTCATCCGTTAAGTTTTTAACCGTTAGGTTAAACGCCCAGTCTTCTGTCTGATATGACAATCCCGCATTTACAAGCGTGTAAGCAGGTAGAGTAACTGCACCTGAATATCCTGAAGCTACTTCGTCGACATCTACAACACTTACGTTAGCGGCGTAGCCGTTCTGGAAGTCATATGTAGCTGTTAGCGTGTAGATATTTTCTGGAATACCGGCCTTTCGCCCGTCAGAATTCGTTTGGCCTTCACCCACTAGGTTTAAACCTGCAACATTTCCGCCGAACACTAACGAGGGATCATCAAGAGCGACTAAGTCATCTGCACCTAAGAAACCAAACTGGTTACCGTTAGCCAATGCCGTTAAGTTGATAACTTCGATATTGGTGTAGCCTGCAGATACAACAAGATTTTCATTAACCACCCAACGAAGTTCAAATTCAGTTCCTTCGTTATTGGTTGTGTTGTTGGTTACCGTATTCTGTGTATTAAAGTCGGTACGTTCTTGCTCAAAGAATGAAAGAGCGAAATAGAGGGTATCATCAACTAAAGAGCCTTTGACACCGTATTCTAATAACTCTGAGGTGTCGAAAGCGCCACCACCACCAGGTTGGTTGAGTTGACCTACGCCTATCTCAGCACCTTGGCCTGCTACCAGCGTAGCCTGCTCAGCAGCGGTGATGTATGGGATTAAACCAAACTCAAATTCATATGAAATACTCGTGTTCCACGACCAGCCGTCAACGGTTTCTTCCGCGTATACTGGTGTTTCATCCCCGGTGGCGCCAAGCAGCAAATCAGCGCGCGATGTACTTTCAATATCAATGGTGTCGTAGCGCAAACCAAGAACTAAGTTCAAGCCCCAGTCCCACGTTAAATCAGTCATCGCGGCAACGCCCAAATCTAAGTAGTTGCCCACATCATAGTTATCGTAGTTTTTGTCTGAACGGGTAGATAGTAGGCGACGGTCCAGCGCAGAGGATGGCATCGTCAGATCACGGCGATTGAAAAACTCGTAGGTAAAGTCATCACCGTGCTTAAAGTCGGTGTAACGTACTGATGGCGAGAATTGGAACTGTGCGAGTAAGCCGTCGTTTTCATATTCTGTGGCAAAAATAAGCTTGTCTTCTACCACCCAGGTGTCGTGGAACTGCGAGAAACCGTACGCATTTTCGTTAATGTTGTCATATGCATCATAGAATAGCTGGTTGCGAATTTCCCAATTATCCGTGTAGTAAATGGTATCGAAGTACAACGTAATAGCTTCATTGCTTAGTTGATCATCAGGCGCTACCAGCGTTTGGCTACCACTTAAGGTCGTGGTGCCGGGATTTTCTAATGCCATTAAAGGATCGAAAAAGTCAGCTGTCACTGTGTCTAACGGAACGGCAGGAGTAAAAATAAACGGTGCAACTAAATCTGCGACTTCTGCGTATTCTTCGTGGCTGATTTGGCCATCGCCGTCGGTATCTAGCGGCTTCGCTGTACCAGTGACATAAGTGCCGTCATCCACTAGTTCTTGCGTTAAACGGTTCCAGCCAGCTACTTGGTTGCCATCGTAGTCATGGTACATACCGCCAAACTCAAAGCGTAAGTTGTCTGTGATATCTACGTTGAAAGAGGCTTGAAGCACGGTTTGATCGGTTTGCGTATTATCGTAATAGCTATCTGAGTTCTCTAGCTCACCGTATATATAATAACCCATCTCTTTACCAGCAACGCTTGCTGGGCCGCCAACTTCGGCGGTTAGAATGCTTTTATCCCATGAACCCGTGGTATAGGAAAGGGCACCGGTAGGGGCATCTAAATATTGCCCACCAGATGCGCGAGCAGATTTGGGGTTGAAGTTTAGGTAGCCGCCAATTTTAGACGGACCATAAATAGGTGATGCCGGGCCTCGAACAATATCAATTCGGCTTGATGCGCCAATAGGAGTAGGGTAGTTGCCTGGGTTATCAAGGCGCTTTACACCGCGAAAGTATGTTTCACCCGGTGTACCACGCACGTCAAGTGAACCGGCCACACCAAAGAATGACTGGGTGAATGTACCCGGTGCGAAAGCGACCAATTCATCAATATCAGAAACGTTGAAACGCTCCATTTGCTCTTGAGAAATAGTGGATGCTGAACGCGGTGTTTCCAGAATAGATTTACCAAAGCCGAATACAGACTCAACGTCTTGGCCTGGTAAGCTGCCTAGCGACCCAGTTACCTGAATCTTCTCGACATCTTTTTCTTTAACCTCTGTCTCTTCTTGCGCAAATGCTTGAGATGACAATGCCACTGCGGTAGTCATCGCAAACGCTTTTGCTAGAGGAGATAATTTGAATGTAGTGTTTTTCATGGTTTCCTCGTTATTTTTAGTTGCCCTTTTTTAGGGCTTTATCAACGCAACATTTCTATTGCGCCTTGCTGTATGCAAGAGGGGTAGCAGGATGAGTGCCAACTACTTAACCAGTTGGTCAACTTTTAACCTACTCCTAAGCTGCTGAATTATAGGGATAAAAAATATAACGTTGTTCTTATATTGTTATTTCTATGTAAATAGTTAAGGTTTTTCTAATTTATGCACTTTTACGGTGATTTTTATCGTGTTTTTGCACTATAAAGGGAAAAGGCTGCATCTTGACGATGGTGAGTGCCCAGTATGGCTGTTATCGGTTTAGGAACATCGCGGCCGTTGTTAACCTCAAGACCCGTCTTATCTGCAAGGAAAGCGTTCGAGCTTTGTTTACCTTGGCGTATCGCCTTCTCGCGTTTGGCATTTTGTAACTGGTTTTCAGATGGCGTTTCACTCTTTGATTTGTGTGACGTTCTACCGGGTAAGGTTAAATCTAGCATGACAGCGGTAAGCCCTGCCGAAGTCACTGGAGAAAGCAAAATATTTTCAAGCCAATTAGGGAGTTCAGCTAGTGCCTGAGGCACCATCATTACACCTATGGCCATGCCCAAAGCGCAGGCCGTTACCAAACTACTGCGTCTATCTAGGGCATAACTTGCAAGTAGCTTCAATCCGCCTACGGCCACCATGGCAAACATAACCAAGGTTGCACCGCCTAACACAGGTTTAGGAATAGCTTGAAGCACGCCGCCTACCACTGGAAAGCAGCCAATAAACACGAATAGCCCAGCGACAAAAAAGCCTACTTTACGGCTGGCGATCCCCGTTAACTGGATCACGCCGTTGTTCTGCCCAAATGTGGTATTGGGAAAAGTGTTGAATATGCCAGCAAGCAATGAATTTACGCCGTCACCCAAAATGCCGCCTTTAATGCGACGTAAATACACAGGCCCGCTAACAGGCTGCTTACAGAAAAGGCTGTTGGCGGTGAGGTCGCCAGCCGTTTCTATGGCGCTGAATAAGTAAATAAGCGCAATAGGCAAAAATAAGTTGATATCAAAGGCAATACCAAAAGTAAATGGCGTGGGAATAGCGACGATAGACAATGAAGATAAACCGCTAAAATCTAGCCCTTTAGTAAAGGCAATATAGGTGGCACCTATTGCCATGCCGATAAAAATGGCGCTTAAGCGAAGCCAATGATTTGATGACGCGTTCAGAAAAACAATGATGAGTAATACACCTAGCCCGACGGTTAAGTTGTCGGTACTGGCAAAATCTGAAGCATTGAAGCCGCCGGCAAGGTCTGTCATGCCCACGTTAATTAGACTGAGGCCTATTGCGGTAATGACGATACCTGTGGTCAGTGGTGTGATAATTCGCTTTAAGCGGTTTACAAACAAGCTGAATACAATTTCAACTGACGCACCTGCCATCGTTAAGCCAAATAGCAGGGCTAGGATATCTTCAGGCGTGCCACCATTTGCTTTCACCTGACTACCGGCCAAAATCAATGCGCTGATAAACGCGAAGCTAGTACCTTGAATAGCAACAAGGCCACTGCCCACAGGCCCAATTCGCTTGGTTTGAATTGCCGTACCCACGCCGCTTACAAACAAAGCCATGCTAATCAAATAGGGAGTATACTCGCTTAACCCTAATGACGATGTGACGATAAGTGTTGGTGTAATTACGCCTACAAAACTGGCTAACAAGTGCTGAAACGCCGCGGTAAGTGATGGGAGAAATGCCGGGCTATCGTGTAAATCGTAAATTAACTCGCTGTTACCAGAAGACATGGTTATTCCTTATTTCACGCAGACAGTAAAAGCACTTGTAGACAAAGCACTTATTAATAAAGCACTGTAGAAGAAGTGAAGTGCGTTTGTTTTTTTGAAAGACGGGACCTCGGCCGTAAGTATCCACGCTTGCTGGCGGAGAACTCGACACGTTTGCGATGCGCGTTGTGAGCCCACACCCCTTTCGAACCAAGCGTTAGCATTTCTATCAACGACACGCGTGGCAACAAGGCTATGCGCACATGAAAAGCACAGCGTTAAAAAACGTAAGGGTGGTAAAGCAAATAACATGGCCGGATATAGGTAAATAAAGTATATCCATGAACTGCAAGATGTTGACCAACTGGTCTGTTTGTTTTGTGGTTTCTAACTGTCTGTTTTAGCGTACTTTTTATGTGCTATTTACGTGGGTTGAAATGTTCGGGCAATGTCTAAGCCCCATTTTGGTGCCTAAACGAAAAAATGCGCTAAATTAGCGCATTTATTAACGTGAATTGCGTATTTATTGCTAAAGGGTAACGCCTTCGTCGAGCGTGACAAAAATCGAGTGGCGCACTTCATTGTACATAGCCCGCGAGCAGTGGCCTTCCCCTTCGGTATCTTCCAAAAGTAGGACGTCGCCTGCACCAAATACATGTCGCTCACCGTTAGATACGGTAAACTCTGCGCGCCCTTTAATGATAAATAGCAACTGGCGTGCTGGGGCAGGGTGCCATTTAAAGTCATAGTCGGCAGGCGTTTCACGGAAGATGATTTTATCCGCGCCAAACTTTTCTGACAGCATACCAATCGGTCCGCCGTCTTTTAGCGCAATATCCACTTCGCCGAAGTGACTTTTTCCCGCTTTATCGTTGTAAATCCTTGTTATTTTCATTATTCACCCTTCAAAACTATCGTGGTTTTATCTTAAGAAGAAAGAGAGCGGAACGCTCTCGCGATAAAAGGCCTTTGCCTTGCAATACGCTGACGTTGGCGCACGTTTGTTACACATGCTAAGCGTGTTGTAACTTGCTAATTGTTTTATAAAGCACCGACAAACTCGCCGCGACGTCATCGTGAGTGATAGACTCAGCAGGGTGATGGCTAATACCACCTTTGCAGCGGGTAAATAGCATTGCCACAGGGCAAATATCTGCAATTGCCATGGCATCATGACCTGCACCAGAAGCTAATGCCCGTGGCAATATTCCACTTTCTTCAACCCCGCGAATCAAGGCTTGCTTTAAGTGCGGGTCGCAGTGAACCGCGGGAGCGCTATGCGTTTGCTCACGGCTAAGCGTAATTTGTCGTGCTTGTGCAATGTCATCAAATTTTTGCAAAATTTCTGCCAACACAGAATCGCGCAAGTCATTGTCTTCACTTCGAATATCGAGTGAAAAACGGGTGCGACCCGAAATAACATTGACACCATTAGGGGCATTTTCAATTTTACCAACGGTAGCGACTACGCCAGGGCGCTGCAGGCTGATAGCTTCAACGGCTAACAGCATTTCTGCACTTGCACATAGCGCATCTTTTCGCATGGACATAGGTACCGTACCGGCGTGACCTGCCATGCCTTCAACCGTAAAATTAAAGCGCTTCGCGCCCGCTATTGCACTTACTACACCCACAGGTAAGTTTTCTTGCTCTAAAACGGGGCCTTGTTCAATATGCAGTTCTAAGTAGCCCAAAATATCGGTACGGGAAATAGCGGCGCTGTTAACGGCATCAAAGCTCAGGCCAAAATCCGTCATGGCTTGCTCTAAACTCATGCCGTTTTCATCTTTAAGGAAGCGCCATTGGTCTTGCCACTTACCAGTAAGCGCGCGGCTGCCTAATAGTGTTGTGCCAAACCGCGTGCCTTCCTCATCACAAAAACCAACGATATCAATGTGAAATGGGAATTTAGTTTGGGTGCCGTCAAACATGGCTACCAGTGAAATAGCTGCAATAACACCCAGCATGCCGTCGTATTTACCACCATTTGGTACGGTATCTAAGTGGCTGCCCAAGATTAATCGCGGTGCATTGGGCACGCTAGATGTGTAGCGCCCCCAAATATTTCCCACCGCGTCTTGCCAGGTCGTCATGCCTGCTTCAATCATCCAACCGGATGCAAGTTGGTTCGCTAACCTGTGCTGTTCGGTTAAGTAGCGCCTGTCTAAACAGGTGGGATCTTGGCTTAAGGTGCCCAAGGTTTCACACCGTGCCATAACCTGAGTGGCTAGTTCAGCGAATTCACGCATTCGCCACTCCTGCCGCTTTAGCTTCTGCATACACCGCTAATGCCGCATCTACCCCTTTGCCTGCGGGCGCATTAAACCCTTGCATTCGCAATACGGTTTCCAGCGATTGTAAAGTGTGAAGTACAGCATCTTCACGCGCGTTATAGCCCATGGTGCCAATACGCCATATTTTGCCTTTAAGGGGGCCGAAGCTGGTGCCAATTTCAATATTGAACCGCATAAGCAGCGTTTCCCGAACGGCTTCACCTTCAACGCCCTCTGGAATATGTACTCCCACCACGTTATACATTTTGTGGTTTAAGTCGCCAAAAGGCGCAAGGCCCATGGCTTGAATGCCGGCAAGCATGGCATCGCCAGCCACTTTATGGCGAGCTATAACATTTTGCTGACCTTCTTCTAAATGCAAGCGTGCGCATTCTCTAGCGCAATACAGCATGCTGGCAGCTTCTGTGTGATGGTTTAAACGCTCTTCGCCCCAATAATCCATGATCATAGGTAAATCAAAATAATTCGAGCGAATTTTGGGGCCTCGGGCCGCTTCGTGATGGGCATCGCGAATACCCGCCTCAACGTGATGGCGCGTGCGTACCGTCTTTACGAATTTATCGCTAAGGGTAATAGGCGCACTGCCAGACGGGCCGCCTAAACACTTTTGCAGGCCAACGGAAACTGCGTCTAACTTCCACGCATCAACATCAAGAGGATTACCGCCGATAGATGCAGTAGCATCGCAGTAGAACAATACGTCGTGAGCCTCACATATTGCGCCTATGTCTTTGAGCGGTTGAAGCATGGTGGTCGACGTATCGCCCTGCACAATAGCCAGTAACTTCGGTTTTACTTCTTTAATTGCCGCTTCAATTTGCGCTGGTGTAAAGACTTCACCCCAAGGTACTTCGATAGTGTGTACCTCGGCATCGGCGCGTTCGGCAATTTCAGCAAGCAAATGCCCAAAACGACCAAAAATAGGAACAAGTACTTTATCGCCTGGCTCTATGGCCGAGACGAGTACGGCTTCAATGCCAGCCCGCGAAGTGCCGTCAACCAAAAACGTCTGTTGGTTTTGGGTGTTAAAAACATCCCGGTAAAGCTGCATTACCTCATTCATATAGCCGGTCATTACCGGGTCGTACTGGCCTACTAGCTGCGTAGACATGGCGCTTAAAACGCGCGGATAGCAGTTGATAGGGCCAGGGCCCATTAGCAAACGCGGCGGTGGAGAGAGTGGTGCCAAAGCTCCGTTAGAATTTGCGTTAAACATTTCGTGAGACATGAGGGCACTCCTAGATAAGGACTTGCGCTAACATGCGCAAGCCAGTGATGATAAGAACAACAGCGAAGATTTTCTTAAGCAAGCCTGCATCAAGCTTGTTGGCAATGCCCGCGCCAATGGGAGCAAACAGTACGGTAAGCGGCACTATGCAAGCAAAGCCAAGCAGGTTTACGTAGCCGTAGGTTGCGAACGGAGCGTCGGCGGGAGTTGCACCCACAAACAGTAAGGTTAGCGCTGCAGGAAGAGAAATAATTAAGCCTACTGCCGCTGCAGTACCCACTGCTTTATGTGCTGGGTAGTTACAAAAAGTCAGTGTAGGTACGGTTAGCGTTCCACCGCCAATACCCACCATAGAGCTAAATAAGCCAATACAGCTTGCCATTACCGATTGACCCCCACGGCCTGGCAAACCATTAAATAGGGCGTCTTTTTTACCTATAAGCATGTTAATTGCAGAAAGCGTAGCAATAATGCCAAACAGTAAGGTCAGGAAAGTAGGGTTAACCACGGTAACCAGATAGCTGCCAGCAAGTACGCCAATTAATATGAATACAGCCCACGCTTTGAGTAAGGCAAAATCCACGTTGCCTTTAGCGTGGTGGGCACGAATAGAGCTTACCGAAGTGGGGACAATAGTAGCCAGCGACGTTGCTGTGGCAATGACCATCGCGCTTTCAGGCGATACGCCAAGGGCTTGAAATAAAAAGAACAGCACGGGCACTATCACAATGCCGCCGCCTACGCCCAGCATTCCCGCGAGTAAACCCGCGAAAACGCCCGTACCTATTAAAGACAATATAACCGTAAGGTTATCCATTAAAAACTGCATGTAATTTATAACTCTTCTAAGTGATTAATTTAAATGTGTAACTTAAGTTAATGGCAAAGTGTTAAGTGAATTAACGGTGACCAAAGAAAGCCTTACCGTCGCTGCGCGGATCGCTGGCACCATTAACCGTTCCTTCAGTGTCGCGAATGATGGCGCCGGCATGGCCCATCAATTCGTTGCATGGGTCTACCGTAACCATGTCGTGACCGCGGGCTAGCAAACTATCACCTACGTATTCAACCAAGTCGCGCTCGGCTTTTAAGTTGTGGCTTTGATCGCCCCACGTTCTGCCAAGCAACCAGCGTCCTAACGAAATCGCTTTTGCAATAGGTTGGCCGTGATAAATGTGACGCGCAAATAGAGCGGCTTGGGTTTGCGGTTGTCCTTCACCGCCCATGGTGCCGTAACTCATTCGGCGGCCATCAATAAGCTCTGCAAAAGCTGGGTTTAGCGTGTGAAACGGCTTTAAACCGGGTGCTAGGTATTGATTGCTGCTTGAGTCAAGTGAGAACGACGTGCCGCGGTTATTCCAAACAATACCGGTTTGTGGGCTTACTACGCCGGAGCCAAATTCCCAGTAAAGGGACTGAATATAGCTCACCATGCGACCTTCAGAGTCACAGCAGCCCATCCAAATGGTGTCGCCGTGTTTTGCTTCATGTGGCCATGGCAAGGCTTTGTCTAAAGAGATGTTCTTAGCCATTTCTTCAAGCGCGTCGTCGCTTAATAGGCTTTGTAAGCTCACCGGAGTGCGCGACGGGTCGGTCACGTTAGCGTTACGAGCAATAAAGGCTTGCTTTGTACACTCAATGAGCAGGTGCACCATGTCGGCATCGGTACTGCCTAAGTGTTGAACTTTGTCGTACAGCGCCAAAATAATCAGCGACGCCACCCCTTGCGTGGGCGCCGGTAAGTTATAAAGCTTACCTTTACTGGTAGACACCGATAGCGGCTCTACTAATTTTGCCTCGTAATTTTTGAAATCTTCTAAGCGAATAGGGGAGCCAGCCGCTTCTAAATCTTCAGCGAGTTGTGTGGCAAGTTCGCCGTGATAAAAGTCATCCAAGCCTTTATCAGCCAAATGCTTCAAGGTTTCAGACAGTTTAGTAAGCTTTAAAATTTTACCTTTTTTAAGGGCTTTGCCCTTTATTAAAAACTGGGCAAAGTTTTCGTCGCTACTGAGTTCCTCGAAAGTTTTATTGCTTGCGTCAACCAGGCTTTGGGTAACTTCTATCCCCCAGTTGGCTTGGCTGATGGCGGTATCAAATAACGTACTTAGCGGCAGCCCGCTTTGCCAAGAATGGCTTATCTCTAAGGCTTTCTGCCACCCCGCTACTGCGCCGGCCATGGTTAGCGCCGACTTTCCGCCTCTGCTTGGGATTGCCTCAAAGCCTTCGTAAAACGACGGCGTCGCGCCTTTTGCGGCAACACCAGACGCATCGATACCAACAGGGCTTTTGCCCGGTTCGCTGATAAGCCAAAAGCCATCACCGCCCATACCATTCATGTGCGGGTACTCAACGGCAATTGATGCCGCTGCCGCCACCATAGCTTCAATGGCCGTGCCGCCTTTCTCTAAAATGTTTAAACCCACTTGTGATGCAGCATAATGGGGCGCAGTAAACGCGATGTTCGGTTTTTCACTCATTGTTATATCCTTCGAAAATTCAGCAACGGCCAGGGCCTATTATGCAATAGGGTAGCGTTGTTTCTTCCTTCTGCTTGCTGCTAAATTGTGAAGGCGCAGTTTATTGTGCGCCTAACCCATTAGCCAGTGGTTAGCGTTTTAGCTAACGCAAGAAGTGCAAGATCGTTGCCTTTTTTGCCCACAAGCGATAAGCCGCAGGGGGCATTGTGTAGGGTAAACAGTGGCAAATGTAGCTGGGGCAAGCCCGCTAGCCCTGCTATTGCAGTAAGTGCAAGTAGCGCGTTTCTATCGTTTGCCAATGTTGTCTCGTCGGCATCGCATCGGGGTGCGACACCGGGTGTTGTGGGAATAACCAATACGTCAAAGTCATTAAATAGCGCATTGATGTGGTCAATCACCACTTTTTGTTGTGCTTTAGCAAGGGTGACGTCTTGCGTTGTTATGGTCTTGCACCATGCTAAGCGCAACATAATGTCTTTCGCGATATCTGGCTGAACTTTCTCAATCCACTCGCCGTGTTGCTGCCAAATTTCACTGCCCTGCAGAATTCGAAATGTAGCGGCGGTTTGCAGTTTTGAAAGATCTAATTTTTCTTCTGTTAGCGCAACACAAGGGTTGTTATCAGCAAGTTCAGTTAACCATTTATTACATTCAGAACTATGTGCCGTGTTTGCAAATAAAGGGGTGGCTATACCAAAGCGAGGGTTTACTTTAATGGTGCTCTGCTTTGTATTATCTATACATGTGTGCGCGACTTTCTGAAGCGTATCGAGATCTCTCGTCATCCACCCAATGGTGTCGAAAGAAGGGGCTAATGCTACCATGTTGTCGCACGGTAGAAGGCCATGCGTAGTGCGAAGCCCCCATAACCCTTGATAGCTAGCAGGCACGCGTATCGACCCGCCTGTATCGGTTCCAAGCCCAATATCGGCGAGATGAGCACTTACCGCTACCGCAGAGCCAGACGATGAGCCGCCAGGAATATTTGCAGGTGCAACCGGGTTGACTAACGGCGCATAGTGCTTGTTTTGTCCATGCAAACTGTAGGCGAGTTCGTCGGTAATGGTTTTACCTTTAAAATTAGCGCCAGCGTTTAGCATGGTAGCTACACAGGTATTCGTTGCTTGAGGTATGTCGTGTGTTGCCTGCCAGTCGGGATTACCTGCCGCCGTGGGCAAACCTTTTATATGAAACAAATCCTTCACCGCTAGACCAAGGCCCTTAAGTGAAGTGTTTATATCTTGGCCGTTATCAAGGCGCCTTTCTGCATGGCTCTGCTTATAATGAGCGCTTACGTCTGGGCTGTAACTGTCACCAAGGTAGGTATTTAAATTTTCAATTGCCTGCTCAAAATGCTTGTCGCAGGGCTTGATTACAAAAGGTGAGCTCACAGCGCAATTCTTATTTTTCGTTCTTTATTTATTTATTCATATATGCCTACATAACATGAAACAATTGTTTCATTGTAATGTCAAGAAGAAACAAGCGTTGCTTTTCAGAAAAGCAGAAAAGCAAAAAACCGGAGAGCAAAAGGGCAAGCATTAAGAAGTCGTATAGCGGTAATTGAAAAATACGAACGAACTTATGTGAAGCCGCAACAAACAGCGCCACAATAGCCGCTGTTTTGCGGGGGCAATAGCCGCTAAAAGCCTTGAGGATTACTTTTAAGGAAGGCGATTTCTTGTGCCGTAGACTCGCGCCCTAACAAATGATTTCTATGTGGGTAGCGGCCAAACGTTTCAATCACCTTTTGGTGGCGCTTTTCAAAAGAAAATTCACGCTCGAGCCCTTCTTGAGAAAACAGTTCCATTGCGACATCGTGAATGGCAAGTGATTCACTTTGCATGAAAGGCATATACATAAATGCGCGTTGCTGCGGGGTTAACACCTTATCTGCTTCTACGCTGACTGCCTCTTGGGCTAACACCAGCGCCATACTATCGGCACTGAATGCATCAGCGTGGTTGCGAAAAATATTGCGAGAGAACTGATCTAAAAGAATGATTTCTGCAAGGCGACCTGTTGCTGTGGCACGCCATGGCCAAAGTTCGCCTTTTGTTGCAGCTAATCGAAGTTCAGAAAATCGCGACGCGATCGTTTTATCCAGCGCAGGATCTTCTTCAAACCACTGTTCAGGTGAAAGCTCACCAAACCAAAATGCTAACACCCCGTTAGCTTCTTCCATGACTACTTGCGTCTTATCCATGTCTACTCCAACAGCATGTCAAAAGCAGTAAAACAAAAATTATTTATACTTATACCTACTTTTTAGTGAAAAAGTTCCATTTTTACTTGAATAATAGTTGTTCTCTGCTACCCATGCTTAACAGCATTGTGTGAAAAATGTACGATTGAAGGCGTTAGCGTTTAGGACTTTCCAGCTCATCCATTTGAATATAAATTTCGGTAATGGCGTCTACCCGGTCTGCAGCGGCGCTACCCAATGCTTCGTAAGTTAAATTACACAGCGACGCGACAAGGCTCATGGCGGCTGCATAACTATCAAACGGCGAATCGCTACCAATGTGTGTAACCAGCAAATGGTCAACGCTTTGGCGGTAGCCTTGACCGGTAGGATCGGTAATCAATATGGTTTTACACTGTTTTATGCTGTTTAAGACATACTTGAACTGTCGGGTTCTGCGGCGAAATCCAAATAGCACCACCACATCGTTTTCCCCAAGGTCAATGATATCTTCACTTAAGGTTTGCCCCGGTTGGGGTAAAACGCGTACCGACGTGCGAATCTGTTTTAACTGTTGCCTGAAGTGAAGCGCAATAGGGTAGGCGTTTCTAAACCCTATTAAGGTAATTTGGCCTGCCGAAGCAAGTAGCTTAGCCACTTCGGTCAATGCTTCTGAAGACGTACTTGCAAACGTATTAGCTAAATTTTTGCTATCACTTTCATGCTGAAGTACGCCGCTTGAAGGGCTAACCACAGGTACACCTTGTTCCCGTAATTGCACCAACGCGTCCTTCGCCTGTTGGTGCGAGTCGAAACCCAGCTGTCGAAAGAAACGGCTAACCGTGGCTTTTGATGTACCCGTTTTCTCGGCAATGAGTGAAGTAGATTGACTAAGCACAGCGATGGGGTTTTGTTGAATATAGTGCGCAATCGATTTGCCCGATGGAGACAACGAGGCATAGTGTTTTTCAATTTGTTGTAAAACGTCGCTAGGGCTATTTTTTGTCATTAGTTTCGCCTTATACATCTTGTGCAATTATTTCACGACTTTTGTGCGTTATACAAACACTACCTGAATTCACCCTCTCGCTTTTTCATATTTCTTCGTTTCTGATAATTACAAACCGCCCGTTAAACGCCTTTTTCAAACGTCTTTTCTGCGCAGTGATTCTCTTGGTGTAAACAAAACTAAATAGAAATGAATGGCTTACTTATAGCTGCAGCTCGTTAGGCGAAAGTAGCACCGAATTAGTCGTTCGAAGGGCGCACATTGGCACTACACTTTCATAATAGTAGCAATATTCATAAAACCGTCATCGGATGGTAATGAACGTGTTGTTTAGGGCATTAGGGCGAGAATCTAATGCATAAATGGAACAACAGGCAAGGGTAAAACAAGCATGGGTAAAACAAGAGGTGTGTTGTGGCAAAGCTGTGGTCTGAATTGATTTTGCTATTTGTAGCAGTTCCCTTTGCTGTGCTTTACTGGATAAAGCATTTCGCAAGTTACCTCATGCCTATTTTGGGCGTAATGGGGCTTTTCTGCTTAGCGGTACTATTAGCAGATAAACAATTTAAGCGTATAAAGTTGTGGCATTGGGACGACTACCGAATTCATTTTAAACGTACGCTTAGGCTATTTTTGCCGTGGGCGAGTTTACTTGCGCTGGTGGTTTATTTTCTCAAGCCAGCGCTATTTTTACATTGGCCAATGAACCAGCCTTGGATGTGGGTGGCAACCCTATTAATTTATCCAATTGTGTCTGTGATCCCGCAAGAAATTATCTTTCGCACTTATTTTTTCCACCGCTACAAACGCATTTTACCGTCTAAGTACGCACGATGGGGCCTAAGTACTTTTTTGTTTGGTCTTGCTCATTTGGTTTATGGAAATTGGGTGGCCGTTGTTGTGTCTTGGATAGGGGGCGCAATATTTGGCTATCGATATATGCAAACTAATTCGACCCCTGTGGTCGTGATTGAACACGCTATTTGGGGTAGTTTTCTATTCACAATAGGGCTGGGATCTTATCTTGTGATTTCTACGTAGGCATTATGCATACAGCGTGCATGAGCGTTAATGTTACTACCAAGGAATTAGGTTATGTTATCAACTTCGCAATTCAGTTACTGGCTTTCGTTTACTTCTTCATTTATGCAAGACAGTGAAGGCGGTGGCGTAACAAGCTTCACGAACGCGCAATCGTTGCTTTCCTCGCTTTGGGAAAGTTTTCTATACCGTTTACCCGGGTTAGCACTTGGTGCGGTTATCATGGTGGCGTTTATACTGTTAGCCCCCCATGTGGCAAAAGTGCTGGTAAAGCCCTTTACTCGCACTACTGCGTCGCCACTGTTACGTTCGGTTATTCAGCGCAGCGTAAGCCTTATACTTATCTTACTTGGCATATATCTATTTCTGTTTTTGGCAGGGTTAACAGGCTTTGCAATTGCTGTGGTGAGCGGTACTGGCGTAGTGGGGCTTATTTTAGGTTTCGCCTTTAGAGATATTGCAGAGAACTTTATATCAAGTTTACTTCTTACTATTCAAAGGCCGTTTAGAATAGGCGATATTGTTCAAATAAACGCGTTCGTGGGTATTATTCAGAAGGTGACTGCGCGCGCCACCACGCTGGTTGATTTCGATGGCAATCACATTCAAATTCCTAACGCGACGATTTACAAGGGCGTTATTAAAAACCTTACCGCCAACCCGCTTATGCGCGGTCATTTTGTGATTGGTGTGGGTTACGACTCAGACATACAGCATGCACAAAAAATTGCGCGTGACGTGACTAATGCGCAAGATAACGTGCTGCACGACCCAGAGCCGCAAATTCTTATCGATGAGCTAGGGGCGTCTACCTACAACGTTAAAGTATATTTTTGGGTGAATGTTGAGAAAACCAGCGTACTAAAAATGTCGTCTGTCTTAATGCGCAACATTACCCAAGCGTTCTTAGATGCTGATATTAGCATGCCAGACGATGCGCGAGAGCGTATTTTTCCGCAGGGCTTAGCGATTACCCGCACTGAAGGCGCACAACCTGAACCTGAAAAACGCGCCACAGATGAGCATGGTGAAGGCGGCGCAGCGACTCGCACCCAGCATAAACCCCAAAGCGATGCAAAGCGCAGCGAAAGGCTTCAATCAGATAACTCACAAAACAGCGAAGCGGATGACGTTACCTCTGAAGCGCATGAGATTAGAGAACAGGCCCGTAAGTCTCGAGACCCCGAGGCCGGTGAAAATATTTTATAAAGCAACTTAGCCGGGTGCGACTGGCGATAAGTTACAGCGGCCTAAAAACTGTTGCCATAGGCTTACGTGCGACTTCATCGCGTCGCTGTACTGTGCGAAGCCTTCTTGGGTTTGGCTTTCAATGTAGCGCTTCAGTTCTTTGTGCAGCGAAGGTTCGTTAAGCCATTTTTCCCACAATGGAGAGAGCTTATAGTGGTATTGGTTAACTAAACTTCCCACGGGCTGAATTTTTTCAATGAAGAATAAATAGAACACATTGCGCAGGATCTTGGCTTGATCGCTCGCTCTTCCATCCGGGCAGCTTACCGCTTCAAGTTTTGGGCTGAGCATGTGCGTTAACTCAGAAAGCGTATGGGCTAAGGTTTGCTGCGTTTGCCAGAGCGTAGCCGGCAACCGGCCTGAGCGAACAATGTGAAGTTGATCCTCTAATTCACTGCTATTGATAGGCGTGGCAAGGTTAGCCGCATTGTTAACGGTGGTTAAATAAAAGAGGGCGTTTACGCTTGATAGCGAATCTTTGTTGCTTTCTACAGAAAACAACCGTTGAGGGGTGTTAAGTGCGAAACGTAACTCTTGGCTTCCTTGAATCAGGTTCGCCCAGGTTTTGGCGTAGTCTATGGTTTTTTGCTTGCGCCATGACGCAATAGTATCGGCCAGCTTTTCATTACCACTGCCTTGTTCGTTTTGCAGCGCCGCTTCGCATTCTTTTAACACCGTAAGCAATTTGCTTTCGTGAACTAGCCGTTGTGAGGGCAGCTGACTTTTGCCTAAGGACGTGTTGCGCTCGGCAACTACGGTGCCCAGCTCACAATCTTGTAACGCGTAGAATTCCCGTAAATTAATACTTATGGGCTCAATGTTATGTTTAAGAGACGCTGAATCGGCAAGCGTAGGAAGGGGGCGTACTATGTTATCGTCAAACGACGGGGGAAGCGGCGTATCGAGCACACGGGAAAGGCGTTCAGCATAGTCTTCAATACTGTGCTTAACGGTGTTGTCACTAAAGCAGCCAGACAGCGCTAAGAAAGCCACGCCCACTGTGCCAATGCGACAAGCCCCTCTTAGCAAACGTTGGTTCACGCGGATGCCCCCGTATGTAAGCTACGACCACCATCGACAAAAATAATTTGCCCTGTGATATACGGTGCCGAAATTAAAAACCAAAGGGTGTTTGCAATATCGTCAGGGGTACCTAATTCGCCTAACGGAATGCTGGATAACAACGTATCTTTTTCCGCGTCTTCCATTTCTCTCTCTGGCCACAATATTGCGCCGGGACCTATGCCATTAACCCGTATATTGGGGGCTAAATCTATCGCTAAAGATTGGGTTAACGAGGCAAGCCCGGATTTTGCCAGCAGGTATACGCTGTGTTTAGGGAGAGGGCGGTCTATGTGCATATCAACCATATTCACGATACAGCCTTTACTTTTTTTAAGCGCTGGCGTGAGTGCTTGCGACAAAAACAGTGGGCCTTTCACATTGCTGCCAACCAGCGATGTCCAGTCTTCCTCGGTGATATCGCCAACGGGTGTCGGGTAGAAGCTAGATGCGTTATTCACTAACACATCAAGCCTGCCCCAAACATTTACGGCTTCTTCGCCTAATGCCGAAACCGCGTGGGTATCGCATAAATCTGCTTGTAAGCAAAATGCCGAGTTTGCGCGCTTTTGATTAAGCCTGGCGGCAAGTGATTGTGCGTCATTTTCAGAGTGCCCGTAATGAATAATCACACGATACCCTTCGTTGTGTAATTTCATTGCCATTGCGGCACCAATGCGCTTTGCTGCCCCGGTAATAAGTGCGACAGGGCCTGAATTTGTCATAATAAAAGCTGCTCTCTATTTTTAAATCTTATGCGGCGTATTTTGAGGGGGTTAGTCTCTGTTAATGTCATCTAGCATGTGTTTTGCTTGCGCAATGTAGTGCGCGCCGAATAATAACCCGTGATTTAAAATATGGTAAAGCTGGTAAATTGGTTTTCTTAACGGGTAATTTTTTTCAATGGGTAGGTGCTGTTTATATCCGTCAAAGAAAGATTGGGGAAAACCGTTAAATAACTCAGCCATGGCTAAATCGGTTTCGCCATCGCCAACATAGACAGCAGGGTCGAATAAAATAGGCCCCTTACAATTAAACCCTGCATTGCCTGCCCACAAGTCACCATGAAGCAGAGAAGGGTGGGGCTGATGTAAACTAAGAAGGTGTCGAACCCGCGTAACGATAGAGTCGATATCACCATCCTCGCTTTTCCAGAGTCCGTTTGAGGCCAAGCGTTCTAGCATGCTGCCAATTCGCCTTTCGGCAAAAAAATCGGCCCATGAAGCCATTCGTCCATTGGTTTGCACGCTAGCGCCAATGTAATTATCGTGGGGCCAGCCGTAGCTGGTATAGGCGTTTACCTTGTGAAGCGACGCTAACTGCTCGCCTAATGTGAAGTAGTTATCTGCGTTAGGCTCTATAAAGCGAATGTGAGAAAGCACTAAATATTCCATATTTGGGGTTTCGTTGGCGGTAATGCCGTGGCAGATGACGCGAGGTGTGGCAATCGTTTGTGTATTGGCTAAGGCATTTAATCCTTCCGCTTCATGGGAAAGCTGCTGGGTGTCGTCGTAACGCCTGGTTTTCACGAAATAGCGATGAGTAGCGTCTTTAATAATATAGCTTTCATGGGTGTCGCCACCGCTTACGCGCTCGGCTTTTTGACAGCTGAAAAATTGCTCGGTCTCATCTGAAATATGCTCGCTAATGAAATGCCACATATCACACGCTCTGCTAAGTCTATTTCTTTACATTAAGACGCCTATGTAAAACGTTCCCTTGAAACGCTTTGGTATAAAGATAGTGCCCGACCCGCGATAACGTCTTACTAACTGGCTTGGTGTGAACGTATGCGCAAAAAAAAGCGCATAAGAAAAGCATTAATAAGCCAAATCGCATTATTCTAAAGTATGGGTTAAAAAAACATAAATGCACGAATTCGACGCTTAAAATGTTAAATGCAAAGAGCAATATGACACAAATTGCACCAAGATAGCCTTTTGATTATTGAAGTTGCCCATACACTGGTTATAATCCACCACTTGCTGTACTGAGCCCGCGCATTTTTTATGCATAGCGCGGCGAAAGTGCGCTGTATTCGAGTGCTCAATAGCACGATTAAATTTATCAGATTATGCATGTGGCGCAGAGTAGGCGTCACCACTGTAAAGGAATTAAAATGCCTGTAATTACCCTTCCTGATGGAAGCCAACGCGCTTTCGATAACCCTGTTTCTGTACTAGATGTTGCAAACGATATTGGCCCTGGTTTAGCCAAAGCAACCATTGCGGGGAAAGTAAACGGCGAACTTGTAGACGCTGTTGACATGATTGACGCAGACGCACAACTTCAAATTATTACTGCAAAAGACGATGAAGGTTTAGAAATTCTTCGTCACAGTTGCGCGCACTTGTTAGGCCACGCTATCAAACAACTTTGGCCTAACACCAAAATGGCTATCGGCCCAGTTATCGACAACGGTTTTTACTATGACGTTGATATGGAAGAGAGCCTAACCCAGGAAGATTTAGCTAAGTTAGAAAAGCGCATGCTTGAGCTGGCTAAAACCAATTACAACGTGGTTAAAAATAAAGTTAGCTGGCAGGAAGCCCGCGATGCATTTGAAGCGCGCGGTGAAAGCTACAAAATGGAAATTCTTGATGAAAACATCAGCAAGGACGACCGCCCAGCACTTTATCAACACGAAGAATATACCGATATGTGTCGTGGCCCGCACGTACCGAACATGAAGTTCTGCCACCACTTCAAACTCATGAAGGTAGCGGGTGCTTACTGGCGTGGCGACAGCGACAATAAAATGCTTCAGCGTATTTACGGCACAGCGTGGGCTGACAAGAAACAGCTTAAGTCTTACCTACAGCGCTTAGAAGAAGCGGAAAAGCGCGACCACCGCAAAATTGGTAAAGCCCTTAACCTGTTCCATTGGCAAGAAGAAGCGCCAGGTATGGTGTTTTGGCACAACGACGGCTGGTCTATTTACACCGAGCTAGAAAGCTTTGTGCGTAAAAAACTGCGTGAATACGGCTACGACGAAGTAAAAGGCCCATTAATGATGGACCGCTCTTTGTGGGAAAAATCAGGTCACTGGGATAAGTACGCTGAAAACATGTTCACCACCGAATCTGAAAAGCGTGAATATGCGGTTAAGCCTATGAACTGCCCGGGCCACGTACAAATTTTCAATCAAGGCTTGAAATCGTACCGCGATTTACCGCTTCGTATGGCCGAGTTTGGCTGCTGTCACCGTAATGAACCATCGGGTGCGCTGCACGGCTTAATGCGTGTGCGAGGCTTTACGCAAGACGACGCTCATATTTTTTGTACAGAAGAACAGATCCTAGAAGAGGTAAGTGGCTGTATTAAGATGGTGTATGAGACATACGCGGCATTTGGTTTTGAAAATATCAAAGTTAAGCTGTCTACTCGCCCTGAAAAGCGTGTAGGTGCTGACGAGATTTGGGATAAATCAGAAGCGGCGCTTGCAGAAGCACTTAAAGCCAACGATATCGAATTCGATTATCAGCCTGGTGAAGGCGCGTTCTACGGCCCTAAAATTGAATTTACGCTGCACGACTGCTTAGACCGTGCGTGGCAGTGCGGAACGGTACAGCTTGATTTCTCAATGCCTGGCCGTTTGGGTTCAACCTATGTGGCTGAAGATGGCGAACGTAAAGTACCGGTAATGATTCACCGTGCTATTTTGGGTTCACTAGAGCGCTTCATTGGTATTTTGACCGAAGAATTTGCAGGTTTCTTCCCACTTTGGTTGGCACCTCAGCAAGTTGTGGTAATGAATATTACCGACAAACAGGCTGACTATGCATCAGATTGTGTAAAAAAACTGCAAGATTTAGGGTTTAGAGCAAAGTCTGACTTGCGTAATGAGAAAATCGGCTTTAAAATCCGCGAGCACACATTGAAGCGTATTCCGTATATGCTGGTGGTGGGCGATAAGGAAATGGAAGCGGGCGAAGTAGCAGTACGCTCTCGTCGCGGCGACGACCTAGGCAAAATGGGCCTGGAAGACTTTATTGCCATGGCTCAACAAGAAGTTGTAGAAAAGACAATTAAATAGTTGAGCATTTTGTGTATAATGCACATCAAGGTGTCTGCTTTTAGTTTTTATTTTTTAGATTCATACGAATCACCTAAAAGCAGACAAAAGAATTAAATGTTTGGAGGAATAGCACATTAAAGGCGCTAACAACAAGGCTCAGGGCGACAAAGCCCGCATTAACGATGAGATTAAAGCCAGAGAAGTAAGATTAATTGGCAAAGACGGTGAACAGGTTGGTGTGGTTTCGCTAGCAGAAGCTACGCGTACCGCTGAAGAAGCGAGCCTAGATCTAGTAGAAATCAGTCCGAATGCCGAGCCGCCAGTCTGTAAAGTTATGGACTATGGCAAATTCCTCTTCGAAAAAAGTAAAGCTCAAAAAGAG